>Ga0102593_1000109_pt1 | contig 216830 bp, 174 predicted proteins | sample AraplaCol_mMS_r2_2_FD_76862 | JGI IMG/M metagenome (GOLD analysis project Ga0102593, IMG submission 76862) | Arabidopsis root microbial communities from North Carolina, USA - plate scrape MF_Col_mMS_r2 (SPADES assembly) (version 2) | ecosystem: Host-associated > Plants > Roots > Endosphere...
GATGGAGAAGAGATCTACAGCGCTCCCCAGTTAACGCATGCAGTGATTCCGCTTCCGGCAAAGAAACAGGTGTTAACACTGTGGTATGACAGCCCTGCGCTTAAATGGACCAGCGCATTACCCATTGGTAATGGCCGTTTGGGCGCTATGATCTACGCAGGGGCTCATACAGAGCATTTACAATTCAACGAATCTACCCTGTGGACAGACGGTCCCCGTGAGTACGCACATCCCGGTGCGGTGAAATACCTGCAACAGATCAGGGAGCTGCTGGCGGCAGGTAAGCAGAAAGAAGCAGAAGAACTGGCAGGGGAGCAGTTTATGGGATTGAAAAGCGCACCACCGGCTTCACGCTATGAGGCAGCTTATCAGCCCTTTGCTGATCTGTGGTTGCGTTTCCATGATACTACCGCGCAGGTGAGTGATTACCGCAGAGAGCTGGACCTGAATACAGCTATCTCGCGTACTTCTTTTACAGCAAGTGGAGTAACATACACCCGTGAATACCTGGCCAGCGCACCGCAACAGGCGATCGTGACACATCTGTCAGCCAGCAGCCCGGGACACATCAGCTTTACCGCGCAGCTTACAGCATTGCATAAAGGATATACTACCCGCAAGATAAATGACAGCACGATCGCACTTTCACTGAAGGTGGCGGACGGCGCACTGAAGGGAGAAAGCTGGTTAAAGATCAGCGCAGGTCAGGGAAAGGTAATTGTGAATGACAGCAGTATTGTGGTGACTAATGCAAACGAAGCTACCTTATATTTAACGGCGGCGACCAATTTCCGCAATTATAAAGACGTCTCGGGCAATCCGGCTGCGCTGTGTGCACAAACCATCAGCAAGCTCTCCGGGCTAAACTATAACAGTATACGTAAAGCGCACGTTAAAGATTATCAACGGTACTTTAACACATTTTCGGTTGATCTGGGTAAAGGGCAAACACAGCTGCCTACGGATCAGCGTATCCGGCAGTTCACTGCTGCCACTGATCCTGCATTGGCAGCTTTGTATGTACAATATGCACGCTATCTCATGATCTCCGGTTCAAGGCCGGGATCACAGCCATTGAACCTGCAGGGGATCTGGAATGATCTGCTTTCGCCGCCCTGGGATAGTAAGTACACTACGAACATCAACCTGGAAATGAACTACTGGCCGGCGGAAGTATTGAATCTCTCCGCCTGTACAGCACCGCTGATGCAGCTGATCCGCGAAGTGTCTGAAGCCGGCCGTGCAACGGCGAAGGAACATTATGGCGCTTCCGGATGGGTATTGCATCATAATACTGATCTGTGGAGAGGAACAGCTCCTATCAATGCATCCAATCATGGTATATGGGTAACAGGCGGCGCCTGGCTGAGCCATCATTTGTGGGAGCATTACCTGTATACTAAAGACAAAGCATTTCTGCAGCAAACGGCTTACCCGGTGATGAAAGAAGCGGCACGTTTCTTCGTGGATTTCCTGGTAAAGGATCCGGCAACGGGATGGTTGATCAGTACACCTTCCAATTCTCCCGAGCAAGGCGGACTGGTGGCAGGGCCTACGATGGATCATCAGATAATTCGGGACTTGTTCAAAAACTGTGAAGCCGCTAGTGAGATATTACAGACAGATGTTGCCTTCCGTCAAACACTGCAGGCAAAGTATAAGCAGATAGCGCCTAACCAGATCGGTAAATACGGCCAGCTACAGGAGTGGATGGAGGATGTAGATGATCCGAAGAATAATCATCGTCACGTATCTCATCTCTGGGGCGTGTTTCCTGGTACCGATATTAGCTGGGACCGTTCGCCTGAATTGATGAAAGCTGCGCGTCAATCGCTGATCTTCCGCGGAGACGGCGGCACCGGATGGAGCCTGGCCTGGAAGATCAATCTCTGGGCACGGTTCAAAGATGGTAATCATACCCTGACGATGATCAACACCCTATTGACGCCTGCTGAAGATCTGAATGGTAAAGTGCATGGAGGTTCTTATACCAATCTGTTTGATGCCCATCCACCCTTCCAGATAGATGGTAATTTCGGTGGCGCCTCCGGTATAGCAGAAGCCTTGCTGCAGAGCCATATGGGCTATATAGAGCTGCTGCCTGCTTTGCCGGATGCATGGACTTCAGGCGAAGTGAAAGGGATCTGCGCAAGGGGAGGATATATACTTGACTTCAGCTGGCAGCAGGGACAACTGCGGCAACTAACGGTAAAGGCTACTGCGAATGGTACATGCGAGTTAAAGTATAAGCATGAGCAGCTGCAGTTTAATGCGCAGAAAGGGAAAATCTATCATTTCCAGATCGCAGACGGCAAATTTGTAAAATCGTGATGGATATGGTCAGGTGCGCTTGCTTTACGTTCTTCTTACTATGTTCTCTTAGTTTGTTTGCGCAGCAAGTAAAACCGGAGGCTACAGAAGACTGGTCTTTCAAACCGCCGATCGTTACGCCGGGGAAAAAAGGTCATCCGCCTTCCGATGCCATAGTGCTCTTCGCGGGGGAGAGAGACCTGGATAAGTGGGAGCACCCTGACAGCAGCGCCGTAAAATGGAAAGCCAGGGGCCGTACGCTTACGATCGTGCCCAAGACAAAGGATATACGTACCAGGCAGGTCTTCGGTAATATCCAGCTGCACATAGAATGGAGAACGCCGGACCCTAAAGAAGATAAGGGCCGCAATGACTCAGGCAATAGCGGGGTGTTATTCATGGGACTGTATGAATTGCAGATCTATGAAACCTATCAATATGCCAGCCGTCTTTATTATAATGGCCAGGCAGGTAGTATCTATAAACAATATGCGCCGATGGTAAATGCCTGCCTCCCGCCAAAAACCTGGCAGGCCTTTGATGCGGTGTTCGAAGCGCCGGTGTTTAACCCGGATCATAGCTTGAAAACACCGGCCTATATCACTGTCTTTCACAATGGGATCCTGATACTGCATCATGTTCCTATCAAAGGGCCCATGGTGTACGCAGGCTATCCCAAATATGAGTACCATGCGGCCAAATTGCCGCTTGTATTGCAGGAGCATAACAGCCGCGTAAGTTTTCGCAATATCTGGGTAAGGGAATTATGAAATACCGGAAGTTTTGTATATTAGGGAATATGTGCCCTTTTATCCCATGAACCATTTTAAGACCACTGTACTCCCTTTCCTGCTTTTGTTTCTTTCCCTGCAAGGATCTGCGCAGGAAACAGCTTTCCCCGAACACGTAGGTGAAATTCCATTTGATAGTCGGAAGGACGACCCTCATTTTACGATATGTAATGAGAAGCAGGTCTTCCAGTACTATAATACTAACTCCTACTACAAAGATCATAAGAAGGAGATCGTAAAATATCTCCTGGGTCATTATGAAGCGGAGGACAATTTTGGAGATCAGAATGGTTATCTCACCATCAAGTTCATTATCAACTGTAAAGGAGAGACAGGCCGCTTTCGCATTTTTGAAATAGATGATAACTACCAGCCGGCTTCGTTTAACAAGGCTTTGTCCGGCCAGCTGCTCCATCTTGTAAAACAGCTACGCGGATGGCAGCCTGCTGTTTATAAAGGGCAGATATACGACAGTTACCAGCATATCACTTTCCATATGAGGAAAGGCAAAATAATCAGCATTACCCCATGAAGCACCTATACCTTCTCCTCTGCTGTTGTATGATCAGCATCATTGGGAAAAGTCAGTTGAATTGCGATGCATTTACCGACTCTGCCTCCGTTCGTGCCTGCAGGCTGTATAATTATGCAGTTACGTTTTACCAGGGTTCGCGGCTTAATCAACAATACCTGGACAGCGCCGTGAGGGTTTGTCCCACATTGGCTGAAGGCTGGCGTGCATTGAGCGTGCCTTATCTTAAAAGAGGCGATTTCGTCAGCTGGCGCAAATACCTGGATAAAGCAGTGGAGCTGCAACCACTGAAAACACTGGATGTCAGAGGCTGGTGCAGGTTCAAATTTCTGCGGGATTATGAAGGTGCACTGACAGATCTGAAACGCTTTGATACTTTGTCAGGGTTTGCTCACCGGCATACCGGGGATGGCACCTATAGCCTGTATGTAGTAATGGCTTTATGTGAAAGGGAACTGGGCAATTATGATGCGGCCACTTATTATTTCGCTAAAGGCATTGACAGCATTTTCTATACAAAGGGGAAAGACTTTATCGGTCTCTTCGATTTCCTGCACCGGGCGGTGATGAAGATAAAGCTGAGAGATTATAAGGGTGCATTGGCAGACCTGGAACAGGAAGAAAAGATCTGTAAGAACTATGTGGAGATCCCTTATTACAAGGGAATCGTTTACAGACAGCAAGGTAAACATCAGCTCGCAAAAGAGCAGTTTGAGGAAGCACGCCGCCGCTTCAAAGAAGGTTTTCACCTGGTAGATGTTTATTGCGAAATGCAGGATGCGGTATATCCTTCAGATATCGACGAAGCGCTGTCTCACAGCGAATTATGATGGAATGGGATGAATTCCTGCCGCAAATTGCTTATATTCCATCACTTGTATGGATTATTCACGTTACGAAGCGGAAGATTTTGCGGCCAATGAGTCGTACCTGCGTTACTATTTTAAGTTAGACCCGGTAGATGTATTTTTCTGGCAAGACTGGATCAGTATGCATCCGGAAAGGTTGGATGTGATCATGCGTGCAGACCAGCTGGTTCGTTATGCTGCAGTGCATTTACCGGAAGGAGAGGGGCGACAGCAATTGGAGAACTCGCACCGCACACTGGCGGGTGCGGAACCCAGGGCATTGCCGCCTCCTGCGCCAACTACGCACGGCCGGCTGACCCGCCTGTTTGCAGTGGCTGGCATATTGGCCGCTGTACTGGTGGGTATGGCATTTATGTTCCATTACAGTACCCGACTCTCAAAAGCTGCCGCAGCCGGTATGCAGCAAAGGGCCAACAACAGGATCACTCCACTCACTATACTCCTGGAAGACAGCAGCAGGGTTACGCTGCAGTCCGGCGCCAGGCTTTCCTACCCGCAAAAGTTTGCCGGAGATAAAAGAGAAGTCTACCTGGAAGGGGACGCTGTTTTTGAAGTGCGTGATGATACAAGCCGTCCTTTCTATGTCTGCAATAATAAGCTGGTGGCGCATGTGCAGGGCCGCAGCTTTTCAGTGAGCTCAGACAGGCAGCGTGGAACAATAGCAGTCACCATCAGCAATGGCAAGGTGGAAGTGCATGAAAGAACAGATCAATAACAGCTAAGGAATGATATCAACACGTATAAGCAAAGTCTTTTGTTGCCTGGCATTATTTATACAAGGAGCATTGATGGCCAACTGCCAACAGCTCACTGAAAACTCTTTTCAACAGCCTCCGTCTGTCTATGGGATCCGCTGCTGGTGGTGGTGGCTCAATGGCAATGTTACCAAACAATCTATTACCCGCGACCTGGAAGCTATGAAAGAAAAAGGCTTCAGCGGCGCCAGCATTGTGGATGCAGGCGGGCAGGATCAACGCGGTAATGGTAATGTACCGGAAGGTCCGCTGTTTGGATCACCCGCCTGGCAGGAACTGTTCAGGCATGCTGTGAAAGAGGCCAAGCGGCTGGGCCTTGAGCTCAGTCTGAATATACAGAGCGGCTGGAACCTGGGTGCTCCGGATGTGCAGCCACAGGAGGCGGCAAAACATCTTAGCTGGTCTGAAACAGTGGTAAGTGGTAATGGCGTACATACGCTGCCGTTACCAAAGGCAGTGCATGGCTTCTATAAAGATATTACCGTATTGGCTTTTCCCTTAGGGGATACTGCCGGGATAAAGCCCATCCATCAGCTCCGTTTGAAAGCGGCTTTTGATGAAGCGGGCAGCTCTGCGCCTGATACCCGCTATCTGCTGGAAGAAGATACTACAGACAATGATCGTGTACATGCAGATCACCGGAAGGTGATCGATATTTCCCGTTTTATGGATAGTACGGGCAGGCTTTCCTGGAGAGCGCCCGCGGGTAAATGGGTGGTGTTGCGCATGGGCTACACCCTGAACGGGGCAGATATTTCTACTTCCAGCGGGAAATGGAAAGGCCTGGTGATTGATCACATGAGCCGCCGGCACTTTACCCGTTATTGGGATACACATGTAAAGCCGCTGCTGGAAAGTATCGGGCCGGATGCGGGCACTACGCTTCGTTATCTGCAGACAGACAGCTGGGAGCTGGGCGGCATCAACTGGACGGAAGATTTTATGCAGGAGTTCCGTCGCAGGAGAGGATATGATCTGCGGCCTTTTTTACCTGTAGTAGCGGGTAAGATCATAGATAGCAGAGACGTCAGCAACCGTTTCCTGGCAGATCTGCGTAAAACGATCAGCGATTGTATTGCTGACAATCATTATAAAGTATTCCAGGAAAAGGCCGCTGCTTATGGTATGGGGTTGCAGGCGGAGTCGGGCGGCCCGCATGCGGGGCCTTTTGATGCGCTCAGGAATTTAGGGCATAGTGAGATCATGATGGGAGAGTTCTGGTCGCCTTCACCACATCGGCCGCGCCCGGAGAACAGGTTTTTTGTGAAACAGGCAGCCAGTGCAGCGCATATCTACGACAAGAAGCTGGTAGGTGCAGAGGCCTTCACTACAATTGGCCGTCATTGGGATGATATTATCTGGGAGCATATGAAGCCCAGTTTTGATCATGAAATATGTGCAGGACTTAACCTGACGATCCTGCATACTTTCACCAGCTCGCCGGTGGAGATGGGGATACCGGGACAGGAGTATTTTGCGGGCACGCATATTAATCCAAATGTTACCTGGTGGAAATATGCGGATGCTTTTTTCCGGTATATGGCGCGTACGCAGTACATGATGCAGGAGGGGCGCTTTGTGGCGGATGTGTTGTATTACTATGGCGATCACATTCCCAATATTGTGCGAAGGAAAGAGGATGACCCTGCAGGCGTTTTGCCGGGATATGATTATGATGTGATCAATGAGGAACGCCTGCTAAAGCTTCGTGTGCAAGCGGGGCGGCTGGTGTTGCCGCATGGCATGAGCTATCGTGTACTGGTATTACCGTCGCACCGGGTATTGTCACTGGCTGCGCTCAGAAAGGTGCATCAGCTGGTATTGGAAGGCGCTAACGTAATTGGCGCCCGTACGCAGCGCATTGTAAGCCTGGAGCAGGCGCAGGTAGCACAGGCGCAGCTAGCGGAGATCACAAGGGAATTATGGGGAAGGGATACTGTTTCCCGTGGCAGCAGGCAAACAGGAAAGGGGCGCATTGCCTGGGGGTATACGGCAGCGGAGTGGTTGGCATCAGAGGGTCTGGCGGCTGATTGCCGTTTTGATGCGCCTGACACTGCATTTGGATATATCCATCGGCGTTGGAATAACGATGACTATTACTTTATCAGCAGCAGGCAGCAACATGCCTGTACTGCGCAGGTGAGTTTCCGGATCAGCGGGCGTTTGCCTGAGCTTTGGGATCCGGTAACAGGCCATACGCAGCCAGCTATGGCATATACACAGGATAAGGATATTATCACTATGCCAGTGTCGTTTGCGCCTTACGGCGCCTGGTTCGTGGTGTTCAGGAAACCAATTCCTGTTGAGCAGCAAGGAACAGCATCGACTAATTTCCCGGAGATCCGTTCCATAGATACTTTGCAGGGATCCTGGCAGGTATATTTTGATGAGCGTTGGGGAGGCCCGGCATCAGTAGTGTTTCCTGTACTCAGCAGCTGGACGGAAAGAGCAGAAGAAGGTATCCGTTACTATTCCGGCGCTGCGGTGTATCGCAAGGAGTTTGCAGTAGATACAGGCAATCTGCGGGCGGGCAGACAGCTATACCTGAACCTGGGATCCGTAAAGGATGCAGGTATTGCCAGTGTAACGCTCAACGGCCGTAAGCTGGGCGTACTATGGGCGCCGCCATACCGTGTATCCATTAGCGGTATTGTGCATGCTGGTAATAATTTGCTGGAGGTAGAAGTGATCAACAGTTGGCGTAACCGGCTGGTAGGCGATCGTGATAAACCCGCGGAGCAACGTTTCACAAAAACCAATATTACCATCCGCCCCGAATGGGCATTGCTGGAATCGGGTTTGCTAGGGCCGGTAACATTGGAAGCGGGGCATTAGGTATACAGTTTCACACGTTCCAGTAAGCCGCGCAGGATCCTGAGGGAGCGTGCCAGCTGATGTTTCACGGTAGAAGGGCTGATTCCCATCAGCTCAGCCACTTCTTTACGGTTGAAGCCTGACACATAAGTAAGCTGGAATACCTTGGCCGACATAGGAGGGACTTTGGGCAGCACCAGTGAGAGGTGATCCCATAGCTCATTTTGCTCTGTTTGTTCGCCGGCCGTTTCTTCTCCATTCAGCAGCTTTTTCATTTTCTTTTTACGCAAGGCCTCATTCCTGAGTTTGTTGAGACATCTGTTACGGATAGAGCAGTGGAGGAAGCTCTTCAACGAAACATTGACATTGGTAAACAGTTTTCTTTCCCAGCAGTCCATGAAGAAATCCTGTACGGTGTCATGCGCTTCTGTTTCGTCATCCAGGATAGTCAGGGCTACGTATACTAGCCACCTGCGGTACAGCTGGAAGAGTTGGGCAAACGCTGTATCATCACCATTTTGTAACCTGTTTAATAAAAGCTGGTCGTTTGTGTTCATGCAATAGAAATGATTGGGTTGGTAGATTAACATAGAAAAACCAATCGCAGTCAATGCTATCAGCATGGAGATGTGAGGGAATGGGCAGTAGTTTAATCACGGGCAGTGTAATATGAATATACGGGAGAACCGGGATGGTGGATTTTAAACAATAGTAGAAATTGCACAGCGTTAACGAGCCGTTAACGCTGCGCCTTATTTCGTCCTGATGGGTGTGTTATGCATTTTTTGAAACACGGAGCTCAGGATGGCGGTCTTCCACTACTTTAATGTTGACGCCCAGTTCCAGGTATGCTTTCATGGCGGCGGTGACTAAGGCCCAGCCGTTTGTTTGGCCGACGATCTTTTCGATCAGATCAGGCATATCTTCGCGAAAACCTGTTTCTTCGACACTTATGAAAGTAGCATTATCGCCTTTGGGCTCGAAGCTGATATGCACATTGGTGGGGTTATCTTCTTCTCCCCAGGTAAAATCAATGGAGTGGTCAGGCATCACCTTTTGAACGGTCACTTCTGAGGAAACGCCATACCATTCCCAGATCCATATCACTTTTTCATCTTTATCCAGGCGGCCTTTGCCCTTGCTGTACCAGAATTTCGATGTGATATCCGGGTTCACCATTGCTTCAAAAACTTCATGAACCGGTTTGCGGATCAGCATGGCTGCCCTGGCTGCCGGCGCTGTGTTTTGTGCTACCATAGTCTGCAGTTTATTTTTGGGTTTTTGAATCTTTGGAATTTGGTTTCTGGAATTTAGTGCTTTCCAGAAAATCTTCCAGCGCATCCAGCTTTTTGGTCCAGAACTCGCGATACTTTTCGGTCCAATCCGCTACTTCCTTTAGTTTGCGCAGTTCTGCACGGCAAAACCTTTCGCGTCCCTGCTGTTTGATGACTACCAGTCCGCATTCCGTCAGTATCCTGATGTGTTTGGAAACAGCGGGCCGGCTGATGTCAAAGTTCTCTGCCACGGCGTTCAGGTTCATAGACTGCCGCGCCAGCAGGCTGATGATCTCCCGTCTTGTCGGATCTGCTATCGCCTGAAAAACATCCCTTCTCATGATGTGGTGAATTTGAATGATTAAATCTGCTGCAAATATAATGAAACCCATTGGTTACATTAGTAAATGGTGTTTAATTAGTCCATAAACAAAAAGCCCCCAGGCACGCTACGCCTGGGGGCTTTTGAATTATTTTATGGAATGTTTGCTTATCTGAAATGCAGTACGCCGTTCTTGTCAAAATAGGAATCAACGTTTACGGCGCTCTTCACATCTTCCATGAATTCCTGTATGGGTTTGTGTTTGTCTACCACACCGCTGAAGTGTTTTGTTTGTGCCGGGGAGCCACTATCTATTACCGCGGTAATGCCGAGATGACGGGCCAGGATCGCGCATATTTCTGTGATGGGAGTCTGTACAAAGAACTGTTTGCCATCCCTCCAGCTCAGTACTTTCCCTGGATCAAAGGGGCGGGTAATAAGGTCTTTTTTATCTGTATAGACCGCTTCCATACCGGGTTTGATGACTGTGGCATCATGGCCCGCGCTCATCTTTACAGCGCCGCTTACCAGGGATACCTTAAGGGTGTTCCGGTCATAGGCGTTAATATTGAATTCTGTACCCAACACCTGGATGGTGCTTTGCGGGGTATGAATGATGAGTGGCCTGGAAGGATCGGGCGCTGCTTTCACGTAGGCTTCTCCGCTCAGTAAGGTGATCTCCCTGGCGCTGCCGCTGAAACTGAAGGGAAATTGAAGACGGGAATCTGCGTTGAGCCATATTTCCGTACCATCGGCCAGTACTACTTTATAGTCTTTGGCGGCGGGCACGATAAGGGTATGTTGCCCGCGCACATTGAATTCGTCTTTGGCGTCAAAGCTTAGTGATTGCTGGTCATTGTATAACTGTACATTGCCCAGGCTGATCAGCGATGGCTGTTGCTGCAGGGGGATGTTCCGCTGGTCTGCGAGTTTAAGCCGTATTTCTTTATTTGCAGGGGCTGCAGTCTTTGCTGTTTGCGGGATCTTTTCTTTTGAGAAGTAGTAATACCCTGCGCCGCTGAGTATCAGTCCGGCTATTGCGGCGGCAGCCATCCACTTTCCGGGACGGAAATGCGTCAGTGTAGCCGTATGTTCCTCAGGATGGGGCTTTATATCCTGGAATATATCTTTCCACTCATCATCATGCTGAAGCCTGTCCAGGTTCAGGTTTTCTTCATCACCCAGCGCAAAGGCCAGTGTTTGGAAGGCCTCCCGCATATATTCGTCTTTGGGGAGCTGGGCTTCCAGGTAGCGCAGGTCTTTGGGGCTGATAATACCCGCCATGTTTTCGCACATCAGTTGCCAGATATGCTCCTTTTCCTGTTGGCTGAGCTTAGCTTTTACAGCGGAGCTATTCCGGTGATTGTCATGGACTAATGACATAGGATACATGTAAAATGGTGCTAACGGTTAAAAATAAATCCGGCATTCTCAGGAGATAGCGGGGATGGATGCTTCCTGTTTCTTGCAGTGTGCTGTAAAGGCTCTGAACAGGAAAGTTCTCAGCGGAACGTTTACATCCTTAAACAGCCGCTGCTCCCAGCATTTAATGAAGAAGTCCTCTACTAGGGATTTCGCCTTTGCGATATGTTCTTCATTGGCCACATCGATATCGGGGATGGAAGTTGCCGCTACGATCAGCAGCCATACCCGGTATTGTTTGTATGCATGATTTAAAGCATTCGGATCTCCTGTTTTAAGCTTGCGTAGCAACTGCTTGTCATTTTGAATGACTGTAGATTTCATACTCTGAGTTTGTTGATGTATAAAGTCACGATAGGCTTGTCCGGGCAACATCGGGGAAGAGCATCTAACTAATCAGGGCAGAGTGTTAGTGGCTATATGACAAACATAATGTGCCGCTTATAGATAAAAATACGGAAAATATCATTTGACGGATGTTAATGGGGGCATTTTTTCGGATATCGTAAAATCTTTTCCCGATTGCGTAAACCAAATAGCCGTGGGAGTTAGAATTTTGCGGCGTGAAAACTAAACGTTATATCAGGATGGGGATAACCATGGGACGGACATTATTATTGTTTTTTTGCATGTTTTTAGGTCTGACTACTATAGTTTTGGCCAATGAGGAAGAAGATCAATTTGCTCACGTTAAGGGAAAAGTAACGACCGCTGACGGGAAACCGGCGCCTTATGTAACGGTACAGATAACGGGGACGACTAAGGGGGCTGTTACGGATGAGAACGGCGAATTCAGTATACGGAGGCTGACTCCGGGCACTTATACGCTGCATATTACCCTGGTAGGGTTTGAGCCGGTGGAGAAGCAGGTAACTACCGAGGCCGGTCAGACCGCCCATGTGTCTTTCGAATTGCAGCTGAATGACAAGCAGTTACAGGAAGTGGTGATTTCCGGGCAACGGAGGCTGACCTCATCTTCCAGTGACTATGCCAATAAAATGACATTGAAGAACCTGGAGAATGCCCAGACTTCGGTTACTATATCAAAGGAGTTAATGAAAGAGCAGGTAGTGCTGACTGTTGACGACGCTGTGCGGAATGTACCCGGCCTTACAAAAATGTGGGATGCCACCGGCCGTAGCGGTGATGGGGGTAGTTACTACAACCTGCGCGGGTTTATCGTACAAAGCCAGCTGCGCAATGGCGTTGCTGGTAACGTGTCCAGCAGGATAGATGTGGCTAACCTGGAAAAGATAGAAGTGCTGAAAGGCCCTTCAGCTACCCTGTTTGGTAACGTGTTGACCAGCTATGGCGGATTGATAAACCGGGTAACGAAAAAGCCTTATGATGGATTTGGCGGAGAAGTGAACTTTACAGCGGGCAACTATGGTCTTTATCGTATGGGTGCGGATGTAAATGCGCCGCTGGATAAGGAGCATAATGTGCTGTTGCGTGTCAATGCTGCTTATTCTTATGAGGGCAGCTGGCAGGACAATGGTTGGGCCAGGAATTTTGTATTTGCGCCGAGCTTGTCTTACAAGGTAAATGATAAGCTGTCTTTCTTATTTGATGCGGAATTTGCCCAGGGTAATAATACGGGGCTGAACGTTTATTTCTTCCCCTATGGGCTGACAATGAACCAGCTGGGTTATGATCGTGCAGATCAGCTGAAGGTTGATTATAAGCGTTCTTATGTGAATGACGACATATATCAGACTGCCAGGAACATTAACTTCTTTGGGCAGATGAATTATAAGATGTCCGGCAACTGGACTTCACAGACCAACTTTACGGTGACTAATAGTTTTTCTGACGGGCCTTCACCGTACTTCTATCTGTTGCCGAATAACATGATCTCCCGTAATGATCAATATACCGATAATAGCAAAGACCAGGTGATAGAGATCCAGCAGAATTTTATTGGTGATTTCCAGATTGGTAGTCTGCGTAACCGTTTGACAGCAGGACTTGATTTCTTCTATCGCAACTCTGATCAGTTCTTTGGCGGGAATACGCTGGATACGATTGATGTCAGCCTGGACACAATCGCAAACTACAGGAATTTTAACAGAACCAACCTGGATAAACTGTACCAGGAGAAAGGCAATTCTTTCATCTATCCATCTATATTTACTACCAACACCTACAGCGCCTATGTATCCGATGTATTGAACCTTACGGATAACCTGATGGTACTGGGCGCTTTACGGGTAGATCATTATGTGTACAACGGCGCTTATGACGCGACTACAGGAAAGACAAGCGGTGCTTACAATCAGACTAAGTTGTCTCCGAAACTGGGTATCGTATATCAGCCCATCAAGGATGCTGTAGCGCTGTTCGCCAATTACCAGAACGGGTTCACCAACAAAGCGCCGGGAACTGATGGCCTGGGGCATCCGGTTCCTTACAAGCCCGAACAGGCTAATCAGTGGGAGACAGGTGTGAAGGTTGACCTGTTTGAGGGAAAACTGACCAGCACTGTAAGCTACTACGATATCCGTGTAAAGGATGTGCTGAGACCTACTGAACAACCGAATGTATACAAACAGGATGGTACCCAGTACAGCAAAGGTGTAGATGTGGAAGTGATTGCGAGTCCTTTCCGCGGTATGAGTGTAGTGGCCGGTTTTGCTTACAATGATTCTAAATACGAAAAGGCCACTGATAAGAATGTGGAAGGTCGTCGTCCAGGTACTGCCGGTGCTCCTACTGTGGCTAATCTTTGGCTCAGCTACCGCATACCCGGAGGTAACCTGAAAGGTCTTGGATTTGGTTTCGGCGGTAACTATGCCAGCGATAATAAGATTATCAACGATGCAACGCTTGGAGTATTTACACTGCCTTCCTACACGGTGCTGAATGCATCTGTGTTTTATGATCAGCCTAAGTTCAGGGTATCTGCAAAAATGGATAACCTGACCAATGAAAAGTACTGGATCGGTTATACTACGGTAAATCCGCAGAAATTAAGGAGCTTTGCAGCCAGTCTGGCGTTTAAGTTTTAGAACGGATCAGGAAAGACGAACCTATATAATGCGAATAGCTAACCCAATATGACAAAAGAAAAGAACGTAAAATACTGGATTGGAAGAATCCACCTTTGGCTCGGACTTAGTTCCGGGCTATTGGTTTTATTCCTGGGCCTGACCGGGTGTATACTCGCGTTTCAGCGGGAGATAGAAAGTGTGACGCTTTCTTTCCGGGATATAAAGAATGAGCAACGTGCGATGCTGGCGCCATCAGAGTTGAAGGTGTTGGCAGAGAAAGCCTTGCCCGGTAAAGCGGTGCATAGTGTGAGTTTTTATAAGAAGGACAGGGCAGCAGAAGTGGCGTTCTTCGCGGTAGATCCTGAGTATTATTATACGGTGTATATAAATCCTTACGATGGAAAAGTGTTGAAGGTAAAGGATATGAATAAGGATTTCTTCCGGGTTGTTTTGCTGGGGCATCTTTATTTATGGTTGCCGATGCAGATTGGTCAGCCGATTGTAGGTTCTGCGACATTGATATTTTTAATAATGCTGATCTCTGGTTTGGTGCTGTGGTGGCCGAGGAATAAGGCGGCTAGGAAGCAGCGGTTTTCTGTTAAGTGGAATGCGAAATGGAGAAGGATTAATTATGATCTGCATAATGTGATGGGGTTTTATATTACCTGGGTGATGATATTTATTGTTGTTACTGGTTTGGTGTGGACATTCCAGTGGTTTGCGAAATCGGTGTATTGGATTAGTTCCGGGGGGAAGGATAGTTTGGTGGCTTATTATGAGCCGATGTCGGATAAGGCAGGGAAAGCTGCGGCAGCATTGACAAATGCGCCTATAGAAGATAGGATATATAATATAATGCAGCGGGAGTATCCGGCTGCGGAGATGATAGAAGTGCATATACCAGAAAATGATACTATTTCAGTGGCGGGTGTGGCGAATCCGGATATTGATACTTATTGGAAGATGGATATCCGATATTTTGATCAGTATACGTTGAAGGAAATTCCGGTGAAACATGCGTATGGGAAGTTTGCGGAGGCGTCTATGGCGGATAAAGTGGCGAGGTTGAATTATGATACGCATGTGGGGCAGATATTGGGATTGGCAGGGAAGATCATGGTGTTCTTTGGGAGTTTAGTGGCAGCGAGCTTGCCGGTGACAGGGTTTTATATTTGGTGGGGGAGGAGGTATAAGACGGAGAAGAGGAAGCCGGTGGGGGTGAAGAAGGTGGCGATGGCGTAGGTGTCAATAAGGAGATTAAAAGCCCGCGTAGAGATGGTTCTGCGCGGGCTTTTTGTGTGAATAGTATTTTTGATGTTTTCTGGTTTTTGGAAATCCGCTTTTAATCATATTACGTATGTTTGTTTTAGCCGAGTATGTAGTTTGAACGTTAACTCCGATGTAATATCCCTGGTACTTATTATTAACCCTTAATGAGTTTTGCAAATGAGAGTTTTACTTGATACTAATATTATTATCCACCGAGAGGCGCAAAAAGTAAAGCATCCAGATATTGGCATTTTATTTAATTGGCTCGATAAGCTGAAGTATTCAAAATGTGTTCATCCCATAACAGTTGAAGAGCTAAAGAAGCATCTTGATCCTGAAATTGTCAGGTCTATTAGTATTAAGGTTTCTAATTATAATGCGCTTAAAACGCAAGCCCCGTTTACAGGGGAAATAAGACGTGTTAGTGAGTTGTTTGATAAAAATGAGAATGATATAAGTGATTCCCAAATACTAGGAGAAGTTTATGCCGGAAGAGTAGATTGTCTAATATCGGAAGATAAGAAAATACATTATAAGGCCTCGGTATTAGGTATTTCTGAGAAAGTATTTAAAATTGATGCATTCCTCGAGAAGGTTACTGCTGAGCACCCGGAACTTGTTGACTACAAAGTGTTGGCTGTAAAGAAGCAATATTTTGGCGAGGTAAACGTGGAGGATACATTTTTTGATAGTTTCAGAGAAGATTATGTAGATTTCGATAAATGGTTTAATAAGAAATGCGATGAAATAGCATATGTATGTTATCAGAATGATGTTTTGTCTGCTTTCCTATTTCTTAAAGTGGAGGATGAAAGTGAAAACTATTCTGATATTCAGCCAGTACTAGCGAAGTCGCGCAGGCTAAAAATTGGCACGTTTAAAGTAACAAGTAACGGATTCAAACTCGGAGAACGGTTTCTGAAGATAATATTTGATAATGCTCATATCCAACGAGTAGCTGAGATATATGTAACCATTTTCGATAAGACGACGGAACATCAACGATTAATTTCATTATTGGAAGACTGGGGATTTAATTATCATGGTATAAAGAGTACCCCAACAGGGGACGAAAAGGTCTACATTAGGAACTTTGATAGGCTAGCTGCCTGTAATATTACAAACCCCAAATTGACATATCCATTTATATCCAGGAACAACGATATTTATCTGGTAGCAATTTATCCTGAATATCATACCGAATTGTTTCCTGATTCAATTTTAAGAACGGAGTCTCCAAAAGACTTTGTTGAGAGCGAACCACACCGGAACGCACTAAGCAAAGTTTTTATTTCTCGCTCTTATGAACGAAGTTTGAAGATTGGTGATATTATAGTTTTCTATCGTACAGGAGATACTTCTCCGAAAGTTTACTCCGGCGTAGTTACGACCATAGGGGTCGTGGAATCTGTAACCACTGATATTAAAGATGAAGCACATTTTATTGAATTGTGCCGGAAAAGAAGTGTTTTTACTGATGAACAATTAAGAAAACATTGGAACTATAGGCTGACTGACAAACCCTTTATAGTAAATTTTTTGTATGTTGCATCATTACCAAAGCGGCCGAATTTAAAGTGGTTGATTGAAAATGGAGTATTGTCGTCTATTAGTGATGCGCCAAGGGGATTTAAAAAGATTTCAAGAGACAACTTTGATAAGATTGTAAGATACGCGTATTAGATATGAAAGTTCTATTATCAATTAAGCCTGAGTATGCCTTCAAGATTTTTGAAGGAGTGAAAAAGTTTGAATTCAGACGGAGCATTTTTAAAAAAACAAATATTAAAACGGTTGTTGTTTATGCGTCTTCCCCCGTGCAACAAGTGATTGGTGAGTTTGAGATTGATAGCATTGTTAGTTTAGAACCAAATCAGTTGTGGGAAATTACAAAGGAGCAGTCCGGCATTTCCAGAGAATTTTTCTTTGAGTATTTTCGAGAACGGGAAATAGCCCATGCTATCAAGATAAAAAAGACTACGCGTTATGAAAAGCCTCTCAACTTAAACCAACATTTTAATGTCGCACCTCCCCAGTCATATGTCTATTTGTCTTAGTTTTTTTAGTCACGCAACTTCCTTAATGGGCATTCCGTCCATTTCCGAACACCCCTTCCTCCAAAACCGAACATATTAAAGAATCCCTCATCCATATCCCCTTGATTGATCTTTCCTCCCCATTCCCGCACACCCTTTGCTCTTCCTTTCCCATCAATCCAGCTTTATGCTCAAAAACTTCTTCATCACCGCCTGGCGGAACCTCTTCCGCAACAAACTCTTCTCCCTCATCAACATCTCCGGCCTGGCCATCGGCCTTGCCTGCTGCATGTTCATCCTCATTTACGTCCTCGACCAATTCAGCTACGACCGTCATCATAATGACGCAAAAGATATCTACCGCGTTGCCACCAACACCATAGACCATGGCAAAGAGACGCCCAACGTTGTTTCTCCCGCTCCGCTGGCAGCCGCTCTAAAACTTGAATTCCCCGAAATAGATAAAACTGCCAGGATGTTCGTTCCCTATAACGACGACAAAAGCCTGATCCAATATTTCAGCAGCGGACAACTCATTACCTCTTTTTACGAAAGCAAAGGCTACCTCGCCGATGCTGACTTCTTCGATATCTTCAACTATCATTTCACCGAAGGTAATCCTGCGACTTCCTTGCAGGAACCCAACACCGTTGTCATCTCCCAGGCAATGGCCCAAAAGCTATTTAACAATAGTTCCGCACTTGATAAAGTCATCCGCATAAAAAACTCCAATGGCGATATTGATTTCCGTATTACCGGTGTCTTCACTGAGCTAGGCAAATCCCATATCGACGGCAAATTCTTCATGTCCTTGAAAAGCGGCGTATTTGGCCAATACGCTAACACATGGACAGACTTCGCCGTCAACAATATCTTCTATACTTATATCAAGCTAAAATCCGGCGCCTATAAAGAAGTACTTGAAGCAAAATTCCCTGCCTTCGTCAAAAAATACGAAAGCAAGAATCTCGAAGCCGCCGGTTTCTTTAAAAAACATTTCCTCCAGCATGTAACAGATATACATCTGCGATCAGCACTGGATGCGGAGTTTTCCCGTAACGGCAGTATCACCTACGTCTATATTTTGATCCTCATCGCTGTATTCATCCTCGCTATCGCCTGCATCAATTTCATGAACCTTTCCACAGCCCGCAGCAGTAAACGCGCAGTAGAAGTAGGCATTCGCAAGGCGGTTGGGGCAGGTAATAATTCTTTGATAAAACAGTTTATCAGCGAATCTATACTTGCAAGCTTTGTGGCATTGCTGCTGGCCGTTGGTCTGTTGCTTGTTTTGCTTCCCCTATTCAATCATCTTAGCGGCAACCAGGTCACCTATAAGGTGATCACCAAGCCCCTGTATATAAGCGCCTTCATTGTCCTGGCATTGATCGCCGGACTGCTGGCTGGTAGCTATCCTGCTTTCTATCTTTCTGCCTTCAGACCTGTACAGGTGTTAAAAGGAAAAATGAAGAATAGCTTCTCTGCTTTATTCATCCGCAAAGGCCTTGTCATATTCCAATTCGCCATCGCTATAGGACTGATATTGGCCTCCGTTATCATCCTGCAGCAGATGAACTATATGCAGCATGAGGACCTTGGCTTTAAACAAACGCAACAGGTCATCATTCCGCTTCGTACTGATCAGGCGAAGAAAATGTATTACACCTTCAAAACCGAAGTAAAGAAAAGCAGCTTCGTTGCCCAGGCTTCCGGTACAGACACTTATCCCGGTACGGCTGTAGTGTCCGACAAAGCCTTCTATCTTCCCGGACAAACTATGCAGGAAGCCGTGAATGTTAAATCCAACTGGGTAGACTATGACTATGCAGCCACTATGCAAATACCTTTGCTGGCAGGCCGCTTCTTTTCAAATGGTTTTGTAGATGACACCTCCGGCTTCAATAAACTGGTGCTTAACGAAAAAGCCGCGAAGGACCTGGGCTTCACCCCAGAAGAAGCTGTTGGCAAAAGACTGCTGTTCGACTGGCAGGGGAGAGCGTACACCTATGAAGTCATCGGCGTAACAAAGAATTTTCACTTCGAAGGACTAAAAGAACCCATCAAAGCCTACAGCTTTGAAATGCAGCAGGGAAGCTATAACTACCTGATGGTGCAGGTAAATACCAAACACGTGCAAAGCGCATTGCAATCCCTCGCTGCTTCATGGAAAAAGTTAAATGTTGATGAGCCTTTCGAATACTACTTTTTAGATAAACAGTTCCAGCAGAACTATGATGTAGAACGCCGCACCGGTTCTCTCATCACTACTTTCACCATTATCGCCATATTCATTTCCTGCCTGGGCCTTTACGGACTGGCACTCTTCACTGCAGAACAAAAGATCAAGGAAATAGGCATCCGTAAAGTGTTGGGCGCTTCCGTAAGTCATGTGGTAGGCCTTCTTTCAAAGGAATTCCTCCAGCTGGTAATGATCGCCGCCCTGGTGGCCGCACCTCTTGCATGGTGGGGGATGCGGCAATGGCTGCAGCATTTCGCCTACCATATCAACATCCAATGGTGGGTGTTTGTAGCGGTTGCCGTACTCGCCTTATTGATCGCGCTTTTTACCATCGGCTTCCAGGCGGTAAAAGCAGCCATCGCCAACCCCATAAAGAGTTTAAGGACGGAGTGACATATCTCCGTACCTTTACGCTCTAAATTTAACACGTCATGATATGGAAACTGATCGGTGGGACACTACTCGCCTCCGTTATAATTACCACTATACCAACACAGGCACAGCAACGCCCGTCCCAGAAAAAGCAATTCATCACTAACCTCATTGCTAAGATGACACTGGACGAAAAGATCGGCCAGCTGAACCTGCTTACCAGCGATATGGATGTCACCGGTCCCTTTATGAAACCCGGTTATAAGAAAGACATCGAATCCGGTCTGTGCGGCGCTATCTTCAATGCCTACACCCCACAGTACACACGCCAGCTGCAGGAAATGGCTGTTAAGACCCGTCTGAAGATTCCCCTGCTTTTTGGCTATGACGTTATCCATGGACATAAAACCATCTTTCCCATTCCCCTGGGTGAAGCCTGTACCTGGGATATGAGCCTCCTGGAAAAAAGCGCGCGCATTGCCGCCCAGGAAGCGAGCGCTGATGGTCTCCACTGGACCTACTCACCAATGGTAGACATCGCCCGCGATCCCCGCTGGGGCCGCGTAGCAGAAGGAGTAGGAGAGGATACCTGGTACGGCACACAGGCGGCTAAAGCGAAAGTAAAAGGCTACCAGGGTGCTGACCTTGCCGCTACCAATACGGTGCTGGCCTGTGTAAAGCACTTCGCTTTATATGGCGCCGTTGAAGCCGGCCGCGACTATAACAGCGTAGACATGAGCCGACGCCGTATGTACCAGGATTACCTGCCTCCTTATAGAGCCGCTATAGATGCAGGCGTTGCCACGGTAATGACCTCCTTCAATGATATTGACGGCATCCCCGCCACTGGTAATAAATGGCTGCTTACAGAGCTGCTCCGCAAGGAATGGGGCTTTTCAGGCTTTGTAGTTACAGACTACACCGCTATCAATGAAATGATCAACCACGGCGTAGGGAAAGATGAATACGAAGTTGGTGGGCTCGCCCTCAACGCCGGGGTGGACATGGACATGCAGGGAGGCGTTTATGCTGGTCAGCTGAAAAGACTGCTGCAACAAAAGAAGGTTACGCAAAGCCAGATAGACAGTGCCGTATATCGGGTGCTGGCTGCTAAATACGACCTGGGCCTGTTCCAGGATCCCTTCCGCTACTGCGATACAGCGCGGGCAAAACGGGAGATCATGAGCCCTGAAAATTTACAGGCCGCCCGCGAGATCGCACAGCGTTCCATCGTACTGCTGAAGAATGAAACACAATTGCTGCCGCTCAAAAAGCAAGGTACTATCGCCCTGATCGGCCCTCTGGCCAATAGCCAGCGCGACATGATCGGCAACTGGTCTGCCGCCGGCGATGCATCCAAAGCAGTGACCCTCCTGCAAGGTATTCAAAACAAGCTGGGTGGCGGCGTTAAAGTGTTGACTGCTCCTGGCGCCTATATCACGAGTGACACCGGCCTGTTGAAAAAGGCATATCAGAAAGCCCGTATTGAAGCGCAGGATACTGTCAATGCAGCTCAGATGCTTGCTGATGCAGTAGCATTGGCTAAACAGGCAGATGTAGTGATCATGGCCCTCGGCGAATCCCAGGGTATGACTGGTGAAGCTGCCAGCCGCTCTAACATCAGTATACCGGAAAACCAGCAACAATTGCTGAAAGCCGTACAGGCTACGGGTAAACCTGTGGTGCTGGTACTGATGAACGGCCGTCCGCTTACACTGGAATGGGAAGATGCCAATATCCCCTCTATATTGGAAACCTGGTTCCTGGGCACAGAAGCCGGTAATGCTATTGCGGATGTGTTGTTTGGTGACTATAATCCTTCCGGTAAGATCACTATGACCTTCCCGCGAAATGTAGGACAGGTGCCTATCTATTATAACCACCGTAGCACCGGCCGTCCACTGGATCCTAATAATAAATACACCAGCAAATACCTGGATGTATCCAATGAGGCTTTATATCCCTTCGGATACGGCCTTAGTTATACGAAATTCAACTATGGCGCTCCGCAGCTCGATAAGCAGCAGCTGAAAGCTTCTGAACAACTGCGTGTAAGTGTAGAAGTAAGCAATACCGGCGATTATGACGGCGAAGAAGTTGTACAGCTATATATAAGAGATAAAACAGCCAGTGTTACACGCCCCGTAAAAGAGCTGAAAGGCTTTGAAAAGATTGCCCTGAAGAAAGGGGAAAGCAGGACTGTTTCTTTCACCATCACTATGAATGACCTGAAGTTCTATAATAAGGATATGAAATGGACTTATGAACCGGGAGATTTTACGGCGTTTGTTGGAACGAACAGCAGGGATGCGGAGGGAATTGATTTTACTTTGGTGCCCTAGTAGACGTTACTATATAATCATGAAAAAAGGTCTTACCACATTGCGGTAAGACCTTTTTAGCGTTAGATGAAACAAGTTTAAGCAGTGGTTTTCAACTGTTCCCCATTTACCCTGGGTAAATTGGGATCAGCTCTGTAGCCAGTCCACACTTCGATCTTGTCTAAATCCATCGCAATTTTGCCCAGATGTCCATCAATAACATAAAGCCGTCCGTCGATGACTTGAAGATGCCCTTCGATGACATTTACCCGCCCTTCAAGGGTATCGAGGCGTTTTTCGATTCTGCCGAGCCGTTCTTCAACAGCATCAAATCGTCTGTCCATGGCATCAAACCTCTTTTCGAAGGAATTCAATTGGGAAATAATGGATGATAACATTTCTCTTTCAGACATACTTGTTGTTTAAAGAGTTATTAATAAATCGAAGGTAATTTTTATTCCAATTCCCACCAAAATAAAATGCTCATATTTTATTGAATTTCAACTTGATACGAATATTCTCATCTCCTGCTAACGATCAAGGTTTGCCAATCGTATCCCCACTATTAACCTCCAATTAATTTTGATTTTCCACATTTCTTACTATTTTTGCCCCGTCATTATGATTATCAACGTACATATCCATCATCACCATCATTCTTACCGCGCTGGTAGGCTGGGATGATATTATGTATAAGAAACATATTTAAACATCAAAGGCTTACCTGCAAAGGTAGGCCTTTGTTGTTTTTAGACATACCGGGAACATATCACGAACCAATAAATTAAAACATACACGGATGAAACTGAAAATTGCCATCCAGAAATCCGGCCGCCTGCACGAGGATTCTATGAAGCTGCTTAAAGAATGCGGCATAGACGTCAACAACGGGGTCAACAAGCTTAAAACAGAAGCCAGTAACTTCCCCCTGGAAGTCTTCTTCCTCCGCGATGATGATATCCCGCAGTATATTGAAGACGGCGTAGCCGATCTCGGTATGGTAGGAGAGAACGTAGTCCTGGAAAAGAACAAACAGGTAAACGTGGTAGAAAAGCTGGGCTTTGGCAAATGCCGTCTGTCCGTTGCCGTTCCTAAAACCCTCGAGTACCAGGGTGTAAGCGACCTGGCAGGCCTGCGTATCGCTACCAGCTACCCGGTGATCGTAGACCAGTTCCTTAAAAAGAACAAGATCCAGGCTGAGATCCACGAGATCAGCGGATCTGTTGAAATAGCCCCCGGCATCGGCCTTGCAGACGCCATCTGCGACCTGGTGAGCAGCGGTTCCACCCTGTTCATGAACGGCCTGAAAGAAGCCGAAGTGATCCTGAAATCAGAAGCTGTACTGATCGCCAATAAAGGCCTCAGCGCTGATCAACAGCAATTGCTGCAGAAACTCCTGTTCCGCATCCAGGCGGTGAAGAAAGCCAAGAACAACAAGTACATCCTGTTAAATGCACCCAACGATAACCTGCAGGAGATCATCCGCCTGCTGCCCGGTATGAAAAGCCCCACCGTACTGCCGCTGGCTGAAGAAGGCTGGAGCTCTGTACACTCCGTGCTCAATGAGAACGAGTTCTGGGATATCATCGAGAGCCTGAAAGCCGCTGGCGCCCAAGGCATCCTGGTAGTGCCCATCGAAAAAATGGTGATCTGATCTTAACTAATTAATATACCGATGCAAATATTCCAGCATCCCGAAAAAGCTACCTGGCCCGCCCTCCTGCAACGCCCGGTCATGGATACCACCGCATTGGAGAACAATGTGGGCGCTATCCTCCGCGAGATCAAACAGGATGGCGACAAAGCCGTACGTAAATACGCCTTGCAGTTCGATAAAGTACAGCTGACGGATCTGCAAGTCACCGAAAGCGAATTCGCCCAGGCTACAGCTGCCCTGGAACCTGCTCTCAAACAAGCCATCCTGCAGGCTAAGCATAACATCGAAACCTTTCACCGTGCACAACATGAAGCGGGCAAGATCATTGAGACCATGCCCGGCGTACAGTGCTGGCGAAGGTCTGTAGCTATCGAACGCGTGGGTTTATACATCCCCGGTGGCTCAGCGCCTCTGTTCTCTACCATCCTCATGCTGGGTATACCCGCTATGATAGCCGGTTGTAAAGAGATCGTGCTGTGCACGCCTTCTAACGCAGCCGGGCAGGTACACCCCGCTATCCTCTTCGCTGCCCGCCAGGTAGGGATAGACAGGGTATTCAAAATAGGAGGGGTACAAGCCATCGGCGCCATGGCCTATGGCACGGAAACTGTTTCTAAAGTGTACAAGATCTTTGGTCCGGGTAACCAATACGTCACCTGCGCCAAACAGCTTATCAATAAAGATGGCGTAGCGATCGATATGCCTGCAGGTCCATCTGAAGTGGCTGTACTCGCAGATGAAAGCTGTGTGCCGGCCTTTGTTGCAGCCGACCTCTTATCACAGGCAGAGCATGGCCCTGATAGCCAGGTGCTGCTGGTCACTACTGCCCCTTCCGTGATCAGCGCCGTACAGGCAGAAGTGAACGCCCAGCTGGAACAGCTGCCCCGTCGCGATATTGCCGCCCAGGCCCTGCAACACAGCCGCCTGGTATTGGTAGAAGATATGAGCATTGCCATGGAGCTGCTGAACGCCTACGCGCCAGAGCACCTGATCATTGCCTGCAAGGATGATATCACTATTGCAGACGGTGTAGTGAACGCTGGCTCCGTTTTCCTGGGCAACTATTCCCCTGAAAGCGCGGGCGATTACGCCTCAGGCACCAATCATACCCTGCCTACCAATGGTTATGCAAGGGCTTACAGCGGAGTATCCCTCGATAGCTTCATCAAGAAGATCACCTTTCAGCGCCTCACCCGCGAAGGCCTGCAGCAGATAGGTCCTGCTATTGAAGCCATGGCGGCTGCAGAAGGACTGGAAGCGCACAAAAGAGCAGTATCAATAAGAATGAATAATTAAATTAAGCAGTATGTTCGATCTCAATAAATTACTACGTAATAATATCAGGCAGCTGGTGCCTTATTCTTCCGCCAGGGATGAATTTAAAGGAACGGCGCAGATCTTCCTGGATGCTAACGAGAACAGCTTTGGCTCACCGCTGCCCACCGCGTACAATCGCTACCCCGATCCCATGCAGTGGAAAGTGAAATACAAGCTGGCAGATATTAAGGGTGTGCCGCCTCAGCATATCTTCCTGGGCAACGGTAGTGATGAAGTGATAGATGTGTTGTACAGGGCCTTGTGCAACCCGGGTGTAGACAACGTGATCCTGTGCCCGCCCACTTACGGTATGTACGAAGTAAGCGCGCATATCAATGATGTGGTGATCCGCAACGTGAGCCTCACAGAAGATTTCCAGCTGGATATGCCTGCCCTGCAACAGGCTATAGACGAACATACAAAGCTGATCTACATCTGCTCTCCCAACAATCCTACTGGTAATTCCATCAACCGGGAAGATATTGAGCTGCTGCTGAATAATTTCGATGGCATACTGGTAGTGGACGAAGCTTATATCAATTTCGCCCGCCAGAAAACATTCATCCAGGAACTGACGGAATATCCTAACCTGGTGGTGATGCAGACGCTCTCCAAAGCATGGGGCCTGGCCGCATTGCGCGTAGGGATGGCCTTTGCCAGCGAAGAGATCATCCATGTGATGAACAAGATCAAGCCGCCTTATAATATCAGTCAGGCTGCGCAGGAACTGGCCCTGCAGGCCCTGGAGAATGTACAACAGGTAAATGAATGGATCCGCGAAACCGTTATAGAAAGAGATAAGCTTGCTGCTGCACTGGCACAACTGCCGCTGGTGACAAAGGTATATCCCAGCGACGCCAACTTCATACTGGCCCGCACCACAGACGCCAAAGGCATTTACCAATACCTGGTAGGCCTGGGCATCGTAGTACGCGACCGCTCCAAGGTAGAGCTTTGCGCCGGCTGTCTGCGCATCACCGTAGGCACACCGGAAGAGAACGAAACACTGATCAATGCATTATCCACCATCGAAAGTTTGAAAGTATAATGAAAAGAGTCCTCTTCATAGACCGCGACGGTACCCTTATCAAAGAGGTTCCTCCCACCTACCAGATCGATAGCCTGGAGAAAATAGAATACTATCCCAAAGTATTCACCTACATGGCCAGGATAGCCGCAGAAATGGACTACGAGCTGGTAATGGTCACCAACCAGGATGGCCTGGGCACCGAATCCTTTCCGGAAGCGCATTTCTGGCTGGTACAAAACCAGATCATCCGCGCTTTTGAGAATGAAGGGGTGAAATTCACTGCCGTGCATGTAGACCGCACATTCCCCCATGAGAATGCGCCCACCCGCAAACCGGGCACGGGCATGCTCATCAAATACTTCTCAGCCGATTATGATCTTGCTAATTCCTTTGTAATAGGCGACCGCATCACCGATGTGCAGCTGGCCAAGAACCTGGGCGCCAAAGCCATCTGGATGAACGAGGGCACTGGCTTAGGCAGCGGCGAGATCAAAGACGCAGCAGATGCGCTTAAACCGGTGATCGCACTGGAATCTACCGACTGGGCAAAAATATACGAGTTCCTGAAACTGGGCCTGCGTACTGTAACGCACACACGCACCACCAAGGAAACAGATATCAGTATCTCTCTGAACCTGGACGGTAAAGGACAGGCACAGATCGAAACCGGTCTGGGTTTCTTTGATCATATGCTGGAGCAGATCGCCCGCCACGGTAACATTGATCTCAGCATCAAAGCCAAAGGCGACCTGCATATAGATGAGCATCATACTATAGAAGATACCGGCCTCGCCCTGGGCGAAGCCATGGCCAAAGCGCTGGCAGATAAAAGAGGAATGGAACGCTATGGTTTCTGTTTGCCCATGGATGATTGCCTGGCGCAGGTAGCTATCGACTTCGGCGGCCGCAACTGGATCGTATGGGATGCCGCATTCCACCGGGAGAAGATAGGGGAGATGCCTACAGAGATGTTCTTCCATTTCTTTAAGTCATTTTCCGATGCCGCCAGGTGTAACCTGAACATCAAGGCGGAAGGAGAGAATGAGCACCATAAGATAGAAGCCATCTTCAAAGCTTTTGCCAAAGCCATCAAAATGGCCGTGAGACGGGACCCCGCCAATTTGCAGCTGCCCAGTACCAAGGGGGTGTTGTAAGAAAATGCTTTTTCTAAAAAAATTTGCATTTCTTAAAAAAACAACCCATATTTGCGATGCAATGAATAAGAACATGACATACAAGCATTGGTGGTGGCACAAGATCATATCCTGATACTGTGTTACAGTGCCGTGTTTCGTAAGAAATAAACTCATTCTGAAGGCTCGCTGTTACACAGCGGGCCTTCTCTCTTTTAAGCCCATTGCTAAACGCTCATATAACAGCCAAAAGCTCAAACCAACATGCGTACCATTCAAGTAAAAACGAGATCCAAACAAATGCTGGCGGATGTATACACTCCGGTTGGCATTTACCTCCGGCTGCGCGATAAGTTCCCGGGCACCGTATTGCTGGAAAGTACAGATTACCGCGCCAGCGAGAACAGCTTCTCCTTTATATGTGTGAAACCCATCGCAGGCATTGAGGTGACCTCTACCAGCAACTTCGAATTCAAGTATCCCAACCTGCCTGTGGAGCGCAAGCAGCTGAAAAGTAAGGAAAGCGTGCTGGATGAACTGCAGCAGTTCCTGAGTAATTTCAGCTTTACGGGCCAGTCGCCCCTCCCGGTGGTACGCAGCCTGTTTGGTTACACTACCTTTGATGCCGTACAGTTCTTTGAGACTATTGAATTCAACAAACAAAAGCCCAATGGCAGCACCATACCGCTGATGCGTTACCGCTTCTACCAGTATGTGATCGCCATTAACCACTTCAAAGATGAACTGTATCTCTGCGAGCACCAGGTAGATGGACTGGACAGCGAGTTTGAGCTGATAGAATCGCTGATCAAGCACAAAGACGTACCTACTTACAGCTTTACAGCGCTGGGCAACGAAGAGAGCAATATGACGGATGCCGACTACATGCAGATGGTAGAACAGGGCAAACAACACTGCTTCCGCGGAGACGTCTTCCAGGTGGTGCTCTCCAGGGCCTTCCGCCAGCAGTATAAAGGAGACGAGTTCAATGTGTACCGCGCCTTACGTTCTATCAATCCTTCCCCCTACCTCTTCTACTTCGATTACGGCGATTATAAGCTGATGGGTTCCTCTCCCGAAGCGCAATTAGTGATCAAGAATAACAAAGCCACCATCCACCCGATAGCCGGAACCTTCCGCCGTACGGGAGATGATGAGCAGGACAAACAGCTGGCCGATAAATTATTACTGGATCCCAAGGAAAATGCCGAGCACGTGATGCTGGTAGACCTGGCCCGTAATGACCTGAGCCGCCACGCAGCTGATGTAGAAGTAGAATCTTACCGCAAGATCCAGTACTACTCTCACGTGATACACCTGGTGAGTGAAGTAACAGGCCAGATCAAGTCCGACATGAATCCCTTCTCGCTGCTGGCAGCCACCTTCCCGGCAGGCACCCTGAGCGGCGCGCCCAAATACAGGGCCATGCAGATCATTGATCAGTATGAGCCTACCGCCCGCGGTTTCTATGGCGGATGTATCGGCGCTGTAAGCTTTAACGGCGATTTCAACCATGCCATTATGATCCGCTCTATGCTGAGCAAATCCAATACACTTTATTACCAGGCGGGGGCCGGAGTAGTGGCCAAATCAGTAGCCTCTTCCGAGCTCGAAGAGGTGAATAATAAACTCAATGCATTAAAACAGGCCATACTGCTGGCGCAAAAGCTCTGATGATGACAAATATTCTGGTGTTCGATAACTACGATTCTTTTACCTATAACCTGGTACACCTGGTAGAAAAGATCATTAACGGGAAAGTGACCGTATACCGCAACGATGAAATACCGCTGGAAAAGATCAATGATTTCGATAAGATCATCCTTTCTCCGGGCCCTGGTATTCCTGAGGAAGCAGGTCTGCTGCTGCCGCTTATTAAAGCGTATGCAGCTACCAAATCTATCTTTGGGGTTTGCCTGGGTCAGCAGGCTATCGGACAGGCCTTTGGCGCCAACCTGGTGAACCTGAAAGATGTATATCACGGCGTAGCTACTCCGGTGAACATCGTTTCACGCGAAGGCCGTCTATTTAAAGATCTGCCGGATGAGCTGGAAGTAGGACGCTATCATTCCTGGGTAGTGGAAGAACAAAGTCTGCCGGCTGAGCTGACCATTACCGCCCGCGATGAGCACGGGTATATCATGGGCCTGCAGCACACGAAATACGATGTAAGCGGAGTGCAGTTTCACCCCGAAAGCGTGCTCACGCCCCATGGAGAAAAGATATTGAGGAACTGGCTGGAAATGTGATCGCTCCCATCTCCTAACAGTAAACACTAACAATTCACTCCCATGAAAAAGATATTAAACTACCTTTTCGAACATAAGACCTTCACCCGCGAAGCGGCCAAAGACATCCTTGTCAACATTTCCAAAGGAATGTTCAATGAAAGCGAGCTCGCAGCTTTCATGACCGTCTTCCTGATGCGCAGCATTACGATAGATGAATTGCTGGGTTTCCGCGATGCGCTCCTCGAGCTTTGCATACCGGTAAACCTGAACGGTTACGAAGTGCTGGACATTGTAGGCACCGGTGGTGATACCAAGAATACGTTCAACATCTCCACGCTCTCCTGCTTTATCGTAGCAGGTGCAGGTGGTAAAGTGGCCAAGCACGGCAACTATGGCGTGTCTTCTATCAGCGGCGCTTCTAACCTGATGGAAACGGCGGGTTACAAATTCAAGAACGATGATGCTAAATTGCGGACAGAATTGGAAGAAGCAGGTGTGTGCTTCCTGCATGCGCCCCTGTTCCATCCGGCATTGAAGCATGTGGCAGGTATCCGCCGCCAGCTGGGTGTGCGTACCTTCTTTAACATGCTGGGACCACTGGTGAACCCGGCCTTTGCCCAATACCAGCTGATAGGCGTGTATAGCCTGGAGATGGCCAGGGTATATAACTACCTCTTCCAGCAAACAGATAAGCAATTTGTGATCGTGCACAGCCTGGATGGGTATGATGAAATTTCACTGACCGCCGATGCCCGCATTATCACCAACAAAGGAGAGCAGGACTGGACACCGGAACAGCTGGGCCACCGCAAAGTACACCCGGAAGATATCTATGGAGGCAACTCCGTAGAAGAAGCGGCCAAGATCTTTATGAAGATATTGAAAGGAGACGGCTCCTGGGCGCAGAATTCCGTAGTGCTGGCCAATGCCGCGATGGGATTATATTGCATGGGCAAGTATCCGGATTATGCAGATTGTTTCCAGGCAGCGGTAACTTCGCTGGAATCCGGCGCAGCACATGAATCATTCAAAAAACTGATCAGCTTACAATGAAAAATATCCTCACCGAAATAATTGCCCACAAGCACACGGAAGTAGCCGCCAGGAAAGCACTGCGCCCTGCAGCTGAGCTGGAGCAGGCGCCCTGGTTCAAACGTACGCCGCTCTCCCTGAGCAGCTTTCTGCAAGACCCTGCCAAAACCGGGATCATTGCAGAGTTCAAACGCCGTTCTCCCTCCAAAGGTGTTATCAACGGTAATGTTACCGTACAGGACGTAACTACTGCGTATACCCGTTACGGCGCTTCCGGTTTGTCTGTGCTCACGGACGAAAAATATTTCGGCGGTTCATCAGACGATCTGCAGCAGGCGCGCACACTGAATAATATTCCCATCCTCCGTAAAGATTTTGTGATAGATGAATATCAGATACTGGAAGCAAAAGCTATCGGCGCAGATGTGATCCTGCTGATAGCGGAATGTCTTACAATGGAAGAAGTAGCACGGCTGGCAAAGTTTGCAGCCGGCCTCGGACTGGAAGTATTGCTCGAAGTGCACAGCGAATCACAGCTGGAAAAGGTGAGCGATCACGTACACCTGGTAGGTGTGAACAACCGCGACCTGACTACCTTTAACGTGGATTTTAACCGCTCCTGCGAGCTGGCTCCAAAGATCCCCGCAGGTAAGATCAAGGTAGCAGAAAGCGGCATCAATGATCCTGCCGCCATTGTAACATTAAAACAGGCAGGCTTCCAGGGCTTCCTGATAGGGGAGTACTTCATGAAACAGGAGGACCCCGCCAGGGCTTTTGAAGGCTTTGTGAACAGTATAAGAACCGCCACTGCTAATGGATAATCAACTGAACATAAAAGTATGCGGCATTACCCAGGCACAAGACCTCCGGGCGCTGGTGGAATACGGGGTAAACTATGCCGGTTTTATTTTTTATGAAAGATCTCCCCGCTTTGCGGGAAACAAGCTGGATGCCAGGACCGTCAGGGAAACCACCGGTATCAAAAAAGTAGGTGTTTTTGTAGATGCCGACCTGCAGCTGGTAAAACGCACAGTGGCAGATTACAGCCTGGATATGGTACAGCTGCATGGCAACGAATCGCCGGAGTATTGTGCAGACATTCGTCAGCTGGTACCGGTGATCAAAGCCTTTCGTATAGGCAGCGAGGTGAAATGGCAGGAGCTGGCCCCTTATGTGCCGGTGACCAGTTACTTCCTGTTTGACACAGCGGCAGCCCATGCTTATGGCGGTACCGGTTTGCAGTTTGACTGGAAGCTGCTGCAAAGCTATCCCTTTCAGCATCCCTTTTTCCTCAGCGGAGGTATAGGGCCGGAGCATGCAGATGAGCTGAGCCGTTTACAGCTGCCACGTATGTATGCGGTGGATGTGAACAGCCGCTTTGAAAAGGCACCAGGCATTAAAGTGCTGCCCAACGTGCAGCAGTTTGTAAAAACAATTCATTCAACCGATATAAAACAACAAGGGATGGAGATTGCGGTAAATACTAAAGGCTCCAGGTATCATGTAGATGAAAATGGCTACTACGGTAATTTTGGAGGAGCCTATATACCTGAAATGTTATATCCTAACGTGGAAGAGCTGCGCCAGCACTATATGGAGATCATGACGGATGCAGCCTTCCAGCAGCAGTTCACACAATTGCTGAAGGATTATGTGGGACGGCCTTCTCCGCTGTACCTGGCCCGCCGCCTGTCTGAAAAATACCAGGCTAATATTTACCTCAAACGGGAGGACCTGAATCATACCGGGGCGCACAAGGTGAATAACACCATCGGCCAGATACTGCTGGCACAGCGCCTGGGTAAGAAACGCATCATAGCCGAAACAGGAGCCGGACAGCACGGTGTAGCCACTGCTACCGTGTGTGCCTTGATGGGCATGGAATGCGTGGTATATATGGGTAGTGTGGATATTGAAAGACAGGCTCCGAACGTAGCCCGTATGAAAATGCTGGGCGCTACGGTAGTACCCGCCACCAGCGGCAGCCGTACCTTAAAAGATGCTACCAATGAAGCCATCCGCGACTGGATCAATAACCCGGTGGATACGCACTATATTATCGGCTCTGTAGTAGGTCCACATCCTTACCCGGATATGGTAGCCCGTTTTCAGTCCGTGATCAGTGAAGAGATCAAACAACAGCTCCTGGAAAAAACAGGCAACGCATTCCCGGATTATGTGATGGCCTGTGTGGGCGGAGGTAGTAATGCCGCGGGCGCTTTCTTCCATTTCCTGGACAATGAAAAGGTACAGCTGATACCCGTTGAAGCTGCGGGTAAAGGGGTACACAGCGGTTACTCTGCCGCTACTTCCCAGCTGGGTAAGCCGGGCGTGATACACGCGAGCAAAACATTGCTGATGCAAACAGAAGACGGCCAGATCGTAGAGCCGCATTCTATTTCAGCCGGACTGGACTACCCTGGTGTTGGTCCGCTGCATGCGCACCTCTTCGAAACAGGCCGCGCACGCTTCATGAACGCTACCGACGATGAAGCGCTGGCAGCCGCTTTTGAGCTGACCCGCCTGGAAGGTATTATTCCTGCCCTGGAATCATCTCATGCCCTGGCGCGCCTGAAAGACCTGGTGCTGAAACCGGAAGATGTGGTGGTGGTATGCCTCTCCGGCCGCGGCGATAAAGACATGGCTACTTATATTAATCACTTAAAATAAGCTACTAGCTTCTAGCCTTTAGCAACTAGAAGCTTACAGCCAACAGCTAAAAGCTATTTATGAACCGCATAGATCAACTTTTCACAAATAAACAGAACGGAATACTGAATATCTACTGCACGGCCGGCTTTCCCGGTCCGGAAGATACTTTGCGGGTAATGAAAGCCCTGCAGACAGCCGGCGCCGATATGATAGAGCTGGGAATGCCCTTCTCTGATCCGCTGGCAGATGGCCCCGTGATACAGGAAAGCAGCACCCGCGCCCTGCAGAACGGTATGAGCCTTAAGAAGCTGTTCACACAGTTGAAAGATTTCAGGAAGACGATACACCTGCCTGTGATACTGATGGGCTATCTGAATCCGGTATTGCAGTTTGGTGTAGAAGCATTCCTGCAGCAATGCGCTGAAACAGGTGTAGACGGCCTGATATTGCCCGATCTCCCCATGACAGAATATGACAGGGAATATAAACCGCTGTTTGAAAAATACGGCCTGCACCTTATCTTCCTGGTAACACCGGAAACCAGTGATGCACGTCTTCGCGAAATAGACGCACACAGCAAAGGCTTTGTATATGCGGTATCCTCTTCCTCCACCACCGGTAAGGATAAAGATATGAAAGGGCAGCTGGTCTACTTTGAAAGACTGAAGGGCATGCAGCTGAAGAACCCGGTGCTGATCGGCTTCGGTATTAAAGACAAAGCTACTTTTGATACAGCCTGCACCTACAGCAATGGCGCTATCATAGGTACCGCTTTTATAAAGGCGATTGAGAACAGCAAGGATATTGACGGAACAGTACAACAGTTCGTTCAATCTGTAAAAGGAGCTTAGTAAAATATGAAGACAGCTATCATAAAATATAATGCCGGTAATATTCGCTCCGTACAATTTGCACTGGAGCGATTAGGCGTTAATGGTATTGTAACAGACGATCCTGATGAGATCCGCTCTGCAGACAAAGTGATCTTTCCCGGCGTGGGAGAGGCCAGCACTGCTATGCAGTACCTGCAGCAAAGAGGGCTGGACAAGCTGATCGTAAGCCTTAAGCAGCCGGTGCTGGGCATCTGCCTGGGTATGCAGCTATTGTGCAAACATTCTGAAGAGAATGACACCAGCTGCCTGGGCATCTTTGATGTAGAGGTAAAGCGCTTTCAGTCTCCTGTGGCTAATCTGCTGAAGATACCGCAGATAGGCTGGAACAATATTGCCAACCTGCACAGCACCATATTTGAACATGTGCCAGAGAACAGCTACATGTATTTTGTGCACAGCTACTATGCAGCGTTGTCGCCGGATACAGTGGCCATTGCTAACTATGTGATCAACTACAGCGCTGCGCTGCAGAAAGGTAACTTCTACGCCGTACAGTTCCACCCGGAGAAGTCGGCAGAAGGCGGACAGAACATATTAGACAGCTTCCTGAAGTTATAAGCAATGGGTGCAGGTATTGAGATAAGAAACATTACTACACTGGATACATTGCCACTGCGCAGGGATGTGCTCTATCCCGGTCAGCCGCTCGACTCGGTAAAGCTGGACCATGATGAGCACGCGCTGCATTTCGGCGTGTTTGAAGATGGCCGCCTGGTAACGGTAGGCTCGCTGTTCCCTGAAGCACAACAGGCGCAGTTCAGGAAACTGGCCACTACGCCTGCATCACAGGGCAGGGGCTATGGCACTATGATGATACGCGAAATGTTGCAGCATTGCCGTAAGGCAGGCATACCTTTGCTGTGGTGCCATGCGCGGAAAACAGCAGAAAGCTTTTACACCCGGCTGGGCTTTGAACGGGCCGGTCAATACTTTGAAAAGAACAATATCATTTATTGCAGGATGGAACTAAAGGTGCGTAAAGAAAAAGGTTTTACAGTGATCCCCGCCATCGACATCATCGGCGGTAAATGCGTGCGCCTTACGCAGGGCGATTATGCGCAGCAGAAAGTATACAACGAGCATCCGCTGGAAGTAGCCAAAGCCTTTGAGGATATTGGCGTACAGCGGCTGCACCTGGTAGACCTGGATGGCGCCAAGAAAGGCGCAGTAGTGAACTGGAAAGTGCTGGAAGCTATCGCAGGCAAAACCTCGCTGGTAGTAGACTTTGGCGGTGGCATTAAAACTGCGAATGACTTGCAGATCGTATTTGAAAGTGGTGCAGCCATGGCTACCATCGGCAGCATTGCTGTAAAGGATCCGGAGCTGTTCTATGGTTGGGTAAAACAATACGGCGCAGACAAGATCTTCCTGGGCGCTGATGTGAAGGAAGAAAAGGTCGCTGTAGGCGGATGGCTGGAAACCACTTCGCTGTCTGTATTTGATTTCCTGGAGCAAAACATTCAGCACGGCGTTCATCACATCTTCTGTACAGATATCGCCAAAGACGGTCTGTTACAAGGTCCTTCAGTTGATCTCTACCGTAAGATCCTGGAGCGTTTCCCGGATATTGACTTTGTAGCCAGCGGCGGTGTCAGCAACATTCAGGATGTAGCGGATCTGAAGGAGATAGGCTGCAGCGGCGTGATCGTCGGCAAAGCTATCTACGAAGGCAATATTTCTATCGAAGAGCTGAAACAATTAATAGTCAGAACTTAGTAAAAGGGTCTTCCTTCCCGTCATTGCGAGGAGCCGCAGCGACAAAGCGGAGGGCGCGACGAAGCAATCTCTTAACACAATCAAATTTTATGCTTACTAAACGTATCATTCCCTGCCTGGACATCAAAGACGGGCGTACGGTAAAAGGAGTGAACTTCGAAAATATACGCGATGCAGGCGATCCTATAGAACTGGGCGCACTCTATGCGCAGCAGGGCGCGGATGAGCTGGTGTTTCTCGACATCACCGCTACCAATGAGCGGAGAAAAACATTATCAGAACTGGTTTCCCGCATTGCCCGCCATATCAACATTCCTTTTACCGTAGGCGGCGGTATTGCAGCCGTGGAAGATGTGCATGTGCTCTTACAATCCGGCGCTGACAAGATCTCTGTTAATACCTCTGCCTTCAAACGGCCCGAACTGGTAGATGAACTGTCTCGCGAGTTCGGCAGCCAATGTATTGTACTGGCGATAGACACCCGCTTTGAAGATGGCGACTGGTACGTATACCTGAACGGTGGCCGCGTAAAAACCACTATTAAAGCATATGACTGGGCAAAGGAAGCAGTAGACCGCGGCGCCGGAGAGATCCTGCTCACCTCCATGAACAATGACGGCACCAAACAAGGCTTTGCACTGGACATTACCGCCCAGCTGTCTCAAAACCTTCACGTGCCCGTGATCGCCTCCGGCGGGGCAGGCACGATGGAGCACTTTACAGATGTATTTGAAAATGCCCAGGCAGACGCTGCCCTGGCTGCAAGCATTTTCCACTATAAAGAAATAGAGATACCTGAGCTTAAAACATACCTTTACAATAAAGGAATTAACATAAGATTCTAACATGGATATCGATTTTAAGAAATCCCCCGACGGCCTCGTGCCGGCCATCATACAGGATGCAGCCACCCTGAAGGTGCTGATGCTGGGATACATGAACCAGGAAGCTTTGGACAAGACCTTACAGGAGAAAAAGATCACCTTTTTCAGTCGCTCCAAGCAACGTTTATGGACCAAAGGCGAGGAAAGCGGCAATTTTTTGCTGCTACAGGACGTTAAAATAGACTGTGACAATGATACTTTGCTCATTAAAGCGAACCCGGTAGGTCCGGTGTGCCATACAGGCGCAGATACCTGCTGGAATGAGCAGAATGTCAGCAACGATTTCCTGGCCAAACTCGAGAGCGTGATAACCGACCGGAAGAACAACCCTTCCGAAAAGTCCTACACCGCCAGCCTTTTTGCCAAAGGGATCAATAAAATAGCCCAGAAAGTAGGGGAGGAAGCAGTAGAAGTAGTGATAGAGGCAAAAGATAATAACGAAGAACTGTTCCTGAACGAAGCAGCCGACCTGCTGTTCCACTACCTGGTCCTGCTCAATGCCAAAGGGTACCGTTTATCCAATGTGCTGAACGTGCTCAAAGAGCGACACAAGTAGATTATTTTTTATATATTTATACAATGAAGCAGTTATTTTTAGCGGTCTGCTGTGTTGCCTGTGCCACGGTTGCCAACGCTCAATATACCATATCTGGAACGGTTAGTGGTGCGGATGGGAAAAAGCTCTATCTGTTCGACGACGCAGATAATGCACCGAACGACTCAGTGGTGCTGAAGAACGGGCAGTTCAACTTCAAAGTAAAGGAAACCAAGGAGCCTGCTGTACATGCGCTCATCCTGGAAGGAATGGACTATCCCATGTTGTTTGTGCCCGGCGCAACTCCCCAGGAGCTGACCACCAGCCAGGACAAATTCCCGATAGCAGCTACTTTAAAGGGTAATGATAATACCAAAGCCCTGCAGGAATACCAGAAACTCTTCCAGCCCCTGATCGCCAGGGCGCAGGCGCTGAATACAGAAGCCTCCGGTATCGGTGGAGACGACGAGGCCGCCAAAGAAGCTTTCCGTAAAAAAGCTGCCGGTTTCAGTGAAGATGTAGTAGCCACCGGGAGGACCTTCATTCAGCAACATCCTAAAGCGCTGGCCAGCCTCTGGATGCTCATTAATGAGCTGAGGCCCCGTCTGCAGCCAGACGAGTTCGAGCGCCTGTTCACGGGCCTGGATAAATCCCTGCAGACCAGCAAATACGGCGAAAGCGTAAACCAGTATATTAAAAGCCTGAAACTGAGCGGTATTGGCGTAATGGCGGAAGATTTCGCCCAGAACGATGTGGATGGTAAACCGGTTAAGCTGTCGTCTTTCCGCGGTAAATATGTACTGGTGGATTTCTGGGCCAGCTGGTGCGGTCCCTGCCGCCAGGAAAATCCGAATGTGGTAAAGGTTTTCAATAAGTACAAGAGTAAGAACTTCACCGTCCTCGGTGTGTCCCTCGATGAGGACAAGAGCCGCTGGACGCGCGCCATCAACCAGGACGGCCTGTCCTGGACGCATGTATCTGATCTTCAGGGCTGGAACAACGGGGTAGCTGTACAGTACGGCATCCGTTCCATTCCTTCCAACTTCCTGGTAGATCCGCAGGGCCGCATTGTTGCACGCAACCTTCGCGGCGGTGCACTGGAGGCTAAGCTGAATGAAATATTGAAATAAGTCATTAGTTATTAGTCGTTAGTCATTAGTAGTTACGGTCGGGGCAAGCTTCGCTTCATTCCCTGACGACTAATGACTAACGACTAACTACTTTTTACAACTCCTCCCGCTTATCACAATCAGTTTGACTTTGCCCCGCTGTTTCCCCAAATTTGTTATCAGAAAGCAAAATGGAGTAATATTATTATGAAGAGAGCCATACTGACTGCTGTGTTATTAGCACCGGTAGTCTTGTTTGCACAGGGTGAGAAACCGTTTACTATTGAAGGAACAGTTGCGCAGCTACAGAAACCTGCTAAAGTATACCTGAAGATACGTAAGGGCGACGAAGCCTCGCTGGATAGCGCCACCGTAAAGGATGGCCGCTTCACATTCAAAGGAACCATTAAGGAGCCAGTGATGGCGAGCCTCATGATGGAGATCGCTGACCAGCCCGGCGATATGTCCCGCAACATGAAACGCGATGTACTCACGCTTTTCATGGACAAGGGCGTGATTACCGTCAATACGCAGGATTCTATCAGCAAAGCCGTTGTAAAGGGCTCTGCAGCCAATGATGCGTATGAAGAGCTGAATAATATGCTGCAGGACGTTACCGCTCAGATCAAATCCCTGCAGAAAGAATACCGCCAGCTGTACATGTCTAAAGATGAAGAGGGCATGAAAAAGCTGGAGCCCCGCTTTGATGAGCTGGAAGCAAAGGAGAAGTCCATCACACGTCAGTACCTGGATAAAAACCCCGCTTCTCCCATTGCCATGTATGCGCTGAATGAATATGCAGGTTACGAGATCAATCCCACCGATGTAGAGCCGGTATTCAATAAATTAGCGAAGAAAGTGAAGCGCTCTCAGGCCGGACAGGCATTTGTAAAACGCCTGAACGCCGCCAAAAGAACAGCAGTAGGACAGCCTGCTATCGATTTTGCGCAGACTGCTGCTGACGGCAAATCCATCAGCCTTACATCTCTCAGGGGTAAATATGTGCTGGTAGATTTCTGGGCCAGCTGGTGTGGTCCCTGCCGTGCAGAAAATCCGAATGTGGTAAGGGCCTACAGCAAGTATAAAGAAAAAGGCTTTGAAATACTGGGTGTATCCCTCGACGATAAAAAAGACAAATGGCTGGCTGCCATCCAGATGGATAATCTTTCCTGGATCCATGTATCCGACCTGAAAGGCTGGAAGAACGCCGCCGCAGAATTATACAGCATACGCGCCATCCCGCAGAACCTTCTCATAGACCCACAGGGTGTTATCATCGCCAAGAACCTCCGCGGTGAAGCACTGGAAACAAAACTGGGGGAAGTCATAAAATAGTTGGCAATTAGCCAGTTGACAATGGGCAGTTATCAGCGATTGGTAACTGCCCATTGCCATTTACAACTCATTTAATCTTGTCCGCTTGAGAGAAAAAATCGTTCGTAAACGGACAGGATAAGCTCCTACATGAAATTCCTCAGTGCTGATTATTAATGAATTAGCAGGCTTTCCGCATTTGGCATCCGTTTAGAGATCAACTATCTATTACTTAACGCTAAAACAAAGCATTATGAAAAAGTTGATCCTGGCAGCGTTGATTGTCATTTCATCTGCCACTGCGATGGCCCAAACCGGTGGGAATAAAAAAGTGAATGTGAGCTTCAACACGGCTTTCCCGGAAGCATCCGATGTTTCCTGGAGCCAGAAGAAATCTTTTGTTGTTATCAGCTTCACCGAGTACAGGCAACCCGTACAGGCTTACTTTGACTATGACGGCAACAAGATCGCCGTAACCCGCAATGTCCGCCTCAATAACCTGACCATGCCTGCATTGAGCGCCATTCAGAAAAAGTATATTGGTTATGATTATGTTGGTGGTGTAGAGATGGACCATGCTGATGACGGCCATAGCTATTATGTTTCCATGCAGAAAGATACCCGGCGCGTAATACTGAGAGTATCGCTGGAAGGTGATGTGAAAGTATTTAAGACCATGAAAGTGACAGATATCCACCTTCCTGCCTTTGCGATGTCTGAAGACATGCTGCAATAGAGTATGCTCCGTTAAATAACCGTAAAAGTTATCCTTTATGATGATTAAAACCGTTCTGCTCGTAAACATGTTTGCTGGTCAAAACCAGCGGATCACTTTTTTTATTTGTTTAGTTACGAAATGTTCGTAGATTTACGAAAGAATCGTAAATTAGTATCCTAAACAGCATCATATGGAAAAGCTGACGCAGCAGGAAGAGGCCGCCATGCAGGCGGTATGGCAAACCGGCAAAGGGATTGTAAAGGATTTCCTGGAGGCTCACATGGCCCCGGCGCCCCCCTATACCACCCTGGCCTCCACTATCAAGAACCTGGAAAAGAAAGGCTTTCTGCAAAGCCGCAAAACAGGCAACGTATATGAGTATACGCCCGTGATAGCTGAGGAAGAGTATAAAAAGAAATTCATGAACGGCTTTGTGAAAAGCTACTTCGAGGATTCTTACAAAGCCCTGGTCACCTTCTTTGCCAAGGAAAAGAAGATCAGCCCCGATGAGCTGAAGGAGATTATTAAGATGATTGAAAAGAACGGATAAAACCTGTTTACATGCCCGCAATATTGATATATCTGTTAAAAGCCAATATAGCGCTTACGCTGTTCTTCCTCGCTTACCGCTGGGGACTCAGAAGGCTCACCTTTTATGTGCTGAACCGTTTCTTCCTGCTGGCGGGTATCGTGTGCTCTTCTGTATTCCCGCTGATAGATGTGAATAAGCTCCTCGATCATCACCACGAGATAGGAGAGGTGGTGGCCTATGTGCCAGACCTGAGCGCACTGCAGGCGCAGCCGGAACCTGGCTTTACCGTCTGGCATCTCTTGGTGTATATCTTCTGGACAGGCGTGGCTGTAATGACCATCCGGTTTGCAGTACAGTTGTCCGCTTTATGGCGCCTCCACCGTAAATCGCATCCGGGCCTGCTGCAACAGCATCCGGTAAAGCTGCTGGGCAGCCGTATCAATCCCTTCTCCTTCTTCCGCCATATATACATCAACCCTTCCCTGCACCAGCCGTCTGAGCTGGATGCTATCCTCCGCCACGAGCTCGTGCATGTAAAGGAATGGCATACGGTAGACGTGCTGACGGCAGAGCTGAATAACATTTTCTACTGGTTCAATCCCGGCGCCTGGCTGATGAAAACAGCCATACGGGAGAACCTGGAATTTATTACAGACCGCCGTATGCTGCAGCAGGGAGCAGATCCTAAAGCCTATCAATACAACCTGATAAAAGTTAGTGGAATTCCATACGCGACGGCCATCGCAAACAATTTCAATTTCTCACATCTGAAAAACAGAATTAAAATGATGAATCAAAAACGCTCTGCAAAGTATAATTTACTACGCTACCTTGTACTGGGCGGCGTGGTAGTGACAGCCTTGTTGTCGCTCAATTTCAGCCGGGCCGCGTTCCATGGTAAACAGATCACTATTGTTGTGGATACAGTACCAGCTCCGCCTCCTCCGCCAGCAGTTGTTGCCCCGGTTCCACCTCAGAAGCCGGTAACAGCAAAGCCGGTAGCGCCACCTGTTCCTGAGGTTCCCGGCAAGGTGCCAGCTCCGCCTCCTCCGCCCGTTCCTGTTGCACCTGGTGAAAAGCCAGTGCCTCCGCCCCCGCCTCCTCCACCCCGTAAGGTAGTGGTATTTGAGGCGCCAGCTCCAGACCCGGCAAACCCGCCATTGTATTTTGTGGATGGCGTCAATAAGGGGCATGCTATGCCTTCAGACTTGAACAAAGATGACATTGAATTAGTAAATGTCTTGAAAGATGAAAAGGCCATACAGCGTTACGGCGAAGATGGCCGCAACGGTGTGATCCAAATCTTCACAAAAGATTACAAGGGTCCAAAGCCGGACGTACGTATTTTTTCCGCGGATACCATTAAAGTACTGCAGCTCAGGGTTGATACCGCTATTAACGTAAATACCAACACTAAAGTAAACACTGACGTAAAGGTGAATACCAATACGAACGTTAATGTTAGAGAGGTCAAGGTTGAAAAGAGCTTTAAGGTTGACAATAACAACGTTAAAGTAGTAAAGGCGGAGCAGGCCATTAGCCTGAAAGGCGTGGACAGCCTGCACCAGCCGCTTGTGCTGATAGATGGAGAAGCCAAAACAATAACTGCCCTGAATGCGCTGCCCAGGGGAAAGATTGCAACCATCGATGTATTAGGACGAAATGACGCCATCTCCCTGTACGGCAGCAAGGCAGTAAATGGCGTTATAAACGTAAGGACCGTCGACGGTGCTAAAAAACAATAAGCTTACTTTATATCTTTCGCACAACGGAACCCTAAATTAGCCAGCCCGGATGTAGGAGTGGTCTTCATCCTCGCCGTTACCCTGTAACCGCTGCAATACTCATCGCTGCACATATAGGAACCACCCCTGATCACCCGTTTAGGCGCCGAAGGATCTGCGGGATCGAATCCTTTTGCCGGTCCTCCGGGGTTCTGTGCAGCGTTGGGTACTTGCTGGTAGTAACTGGCATCGTACCAGTCGGCGCACCACTCCCACACGTTGCCCGCCATATCATACAGTCCGTAACCGTTAGCGGCATAAGTTTTTACGGGCGCAGTATTGTAAAATCCGTCGGTCTTTGTATTCTCATAAGGGAAATGCCCGTTCCAGGTATTAGCCTTGGGCTTACCCGCTGTGATCGCTTCGCTTCCCCAGGTGAAAGGCTGCTTTGCAAGGCCGCCGCGTGCGGCGTACTCCCATTCTGCTTCTGTAGGCAGGCGCTTTCCTGCCCAGCGGGCATAGGCATTTGCATCGTCCCAGGAGATATGTACCACCGGGTGTTGCTCCCTGCCGCTAATGTTGCTGTCCGGCCCTTCAGGATGCTGCCAGCTGGCGCCCGGTACAAAGGCCCACCATTGGGATACATCATCCAAAGGCACTGCATGATCTGGGGGAGAGAACACCAGCGAGCCCGCCTGCAAGAGGCTGCTGTCGGGCTCGGGCGAGCCGGGAGGCAGGCCCTCCATCATTTCCTCTTTGCTGATAGGTTTTTCTGCCGTGGTTACATAGTGCGTGGCAGCCACAAAGGCGGCGAATTCCGCATTGGTCACCTCGTGCTCGTCCATCAGGAATGTATCTACGCTAACAGTATGCACCGGCTGTTCATCTGCCTGGGCAATATCGTCGGTAGCGCCCATGGAAAAGCTGCCGCCCGGGATCAGCACCATGTGCTGCAGGCTGTCTGTAGTGGTCGCAATACCGGTACTGTCTGCTGCCGCGGGCTGATGGGCGCCGCTTCCGCAGGAGGCCAGCACTCCTGCGCATAGTATCAGGACGAGGAAATTTGGTTGGTACATAGTATAAAAATAAAGGCCTTAACAATAAAATAATGATTTTTTTAGATTAAAGAATTGTAAACTGCATCGTTTTGGCATATGCAACAGTTTACCGCACCTTTTAACCGTCATGATTTCGGGGATGATTTTCTATGGGGCGTTACTATCTCGGCTTTTCAGAATGAAGGCGCCTTTGAGAAGGACGGTAGAGGGAAATCCATCTGGGACACTTTTGCACAACGTAAAGGCAAGATCAAAGACGGCACCCATGCCCGCATTGCCACTGATTTTTATCACCGTTACCGCCACGATCTGCTGCTGGCAAAACAACTGGGCTTCTCCGTTTTCCGCTTCTCCATTTCCTGGACACGTATACTGCCTAAAGGCACCGGTGAGATCAATCCGGCCGGCATCGCTTTTTACCATCGCCTGATAGATGCCTGCCTGGAGCTGGGCCTGCAGCCTTATATTACCCTCTACCACTGGGACCTGCCGCAGGCGCTGGAATCAAGGGGAGGATGGTGCCACCGCGGCGTTGTCTTCGCCTTTGAAGAATATGTGCGTATCGTAGTGAGGGAGTACGGTGATAAAGTAAAGCACTGGATCGTGCTGAATGAGCCCTTCGGCTTTACTTCACTGGGATACATGCTGGGTGTGCATGCGCCCGGCAAGTTCGGACTGTCTTATTTCCTTCCTGCCGTGCATCATGTAGTACTGGCACAGGCGGCCGGCGCAAGGGTCGTGAGGGATGAAGTAAAGAAAGCAGTCATCGGCACTACCTACTCCTGTTCTCACATCATTCCTTATACACAGAACGAACAAGACCTGCAGGCTGCCCGCAAGGCAGACGCGCTCTTTAACCGCATGTTCCTGGAACCTGCGCTGGGCATGGGATATCCGATGGAGGATATGCCTTTGCTAAAGCGGATAGAACGGCGCTACGCGCTCTGGCGCGATTGGGATAAGTTGGCCTTTGATTTTGATTTTATAGGTGTGCAGACCTACTTCCCACTGGTGGTGCGCTACAACGCGTTTATGCCCGTTGTAAGTGTTTCTGAGGTAAAGCCCAGAACCCGCAAGGTGCCGGTAACGGCCCTGGGCTGGGAGATCAGCGCCTCCGGCATGTATGCCATCCTCAAGCAGTTTGCGGCATACCGTGGTGTGCACCGCATCATTGTGACGGAAGGAGGAGCTGCTTTTAATGATCAGCCGGAAGGAGAATACGTGAGGGACACAGACCGTATCCGGTATTTCCAGGATTACCTGGGCGCTGTATTACAGGCTAAGAAAGAAGGCGTGCCGGTAGATGGTTATTTTGCATGGACGCTTACTGATAACTGGGAATGGGCCGAAGGTTACCGTGCCCGCTTTGGTTTGGTGTATACTGACTTTGACACACAGCAACGGATAATAAAAGATTCGGGGCACTGGTTTAAACAATTGCTGACGAACTGATACGCTCCGCGTCATTGCGGAGGAACCGCGGAGAACAGACGGGTCTTCATCCCCGTCATTGCGAACAGATGGGTCTTCATCCCCGTCATTGCGAGGAGAAGGCTCTTCATCGCCGTCATTGCGAGGAGCCGCGGAGGAAAATGAAGCGGGGCGCGACGAAGCAATCTCTTAACACGATCTTCTGGTTGGATCTTCGCGGAGATTACGCTAAGAGATTGCTTCGTCGCCCCTCGCTCTAATCTTTACTGCTCCTCGCAATGACGGGATGGGAGACCCGTAATCCCTCTACCAGTTACTATTCTGAGAAATATTCGGGCTGATGGATCTTTCACTTTGCGGTACTGCCCACAAATAATCCCTTGCTGCATTAAATGACCGCTGTTCTACCAATACATGCTTCCCAAAATCCGCTCTTTCACTGTTGAAGTTGTTCAGTATGCCGTAGGCAGGACCGGGCATTACAGTTTCAGCGATCTTCCAGCGGCGTATATCAAACAGGCGGTTATCTTCCAGGGGAAACTCCACATGTCTTTCCCTTCTCAGCACTTCCCTCAGCGCAGCCTGTGTAGGCGCCGTGGCAGGCGTTACAGCGGGCATTACGCCGGTACGTTGTCTGACGCGGTTGATAGCGTCATATACCGTCTGGTCTATCTGGTTGTTCTCGATCCTGGCTTCAGCGTAGGTAAGCAGTACTTCTGCAAAACGGAAAAGCACAATATCGTTGTAAGAGTTGCGATCCCAGCTGCCGTCGATATCGGCGGGCACATATTTTTTGTAATAGTAACCGCTGAAGGATGCATTGTTCTTACTAAGCCCATCGATAGAATTGGGCTTGGTAACGTCGATGGTAAGACCGTTCACGGTTTCGCCGGGAACGAGCACCGTGAGTCTTAAACGGGGATCACGATTATCAAATGGATGGGCCGGATCGTATACAGTTGACTGCTCGATGGGCTTACCGTCGGTAGCTTCGTAAGCATCCACCAGTTTTTGCAGCGGCACTACCTGCGACCAGCCGCCCAGTGTAGGACCACCTATCCAGGTAGCGGTAGCATTGGGCAGGGTGTTCTTAACGTACTGCGCAGCAAAGATGATCTCCTTACTGGTTTTGTTGGTGCCGTTGAACAGGCTCTGGTAGTTATTGTCTATGATGTAATTGTTCTGGTCCATTACCACTTTGGCGGCAGCAGCTGCTTCAGGATATTTTCCTTCATACAGCAGGGTCCTTGCTTTCAGCGCCAGGGCAGCGCCTTTGGTAGCCCTTCCATAGTCAGCAGCAGGGTAGTTGAGCGGCAGAAAATTGCTGATCGTATCCAGCTCTTTTACGATGAAGTCTGCCACCTGTGCACGGGGCGTGCGGCTGATATTGAATTCATCTGTGGTGGGAATATGCGTTACCAGGGGCACATCACCATACAATCCGATCAGCTGCTGGTAAGCAAAGGCCCTGATGAACCTTGCTTCGCCAATGAGCCGGTTACGGAGGCTATCCTCCATGGAGGGCACGCGGTGTATGTTTTCCACCACGTCATTGCAGGAGGCGATCATGCGGTAAAAATTGCTCCAGAAATTAGAGAACATCCCGGTGCCTGCAGTAGCGCTGCCATTACCAACATACTGCACATCGCTGGGCCAGTTGCTCCAGGAATAGCTGTCGTCTGTAGCACAGGAGATGAATAAACGGTTATCTACATCGCCCAGTCTGCGGTAGCAGTTATTCACTGCGTTCAATGCGTCGGATGTTGTTTTCCAGTAAGACTCGCGGGATACGGCATCCTGCGGCTGCTGATCCAGGAAATCTTTTTTGCAGGCTGTAAACGAGAAACAGGTCACTGCTGCTATAAGGAATATGCTTAGTTTTTTCATGATTACGTGCGTTTAGAATTCCACATTTAATCCAAAAGTGTAGGTCCTTACCTGTGGGTAGTACCTGCTGTCATTCGGCGCTTCAGGGTCTATATCATTGGGCAGGCTGCTGAAGGTGAGCAGGTTTTGTCCGCTAACATACAGGCGGCAGCGGGAGATGCCCACTTGCTGCACCAGTGTTTTAGGCAGGGTATAACCCAGCTGCAGGCTTTTCAGGCGTAGGTAAGCGCCGCTTTTTACCCAATAGGAAGAAGACTGGTAGTTCTGTACGCCGGTGGTCAGCCGCGGGAAAGCCGCGCCGGTGTTCTGAGGCGTCCAGCTGTCAGCATGAATGGCCTTGAAGTTACCATCGCTGTTGGTAGGCGCTCTTTCCATTACCAGTGTCTGAATATCTACTTTACCTACACCCTGGAAAAAGCTGGTGAAGTCGAAACCTTTGTAGTTAGCACCCAGGTTAATACCATAAGTATAGCGGGGAATATTGCTGCCCAGGTATACCATGTCGCCGCCAACGGTTTTATCACCTTCTTTCACCACTTTATCATTGTTCACGTCTGCATAGATCAGATCGCCGGGACCTGTACCGGATACAGGCTGCGGAGCATGCGCATCCACCTGTGCCTGGCTTTGATAGATACCCTCTACACGGTAGCCGTAAAATGCGCCGATAGGCACGCCGGTTACGTTACCGGTGTAGATGTTGTTATTGTCTTTAGATACCAGGTCAGCGCCGCGCAGGCTGGTGATCTTGTTCTTTACATCAGAAAGGTTGGCGCCGATGTTATACTGAAACTCTTTGCCGATCTGGCCGTGATAGTTAAGCGCCAGCTCCCAGCCGGTGTTCTGTACTTCGCCAGCATTCTGCACAGCTGCATCCAGACCTACGTACATGGGAATGCGCAGGTTGAGGAGGATGTCGGAAGTGGTCTTTTTATAGTAGTCGAAAGTTACATCCAGGTTTTTCAGCACGGTCACGTCCAGGCCTACATCCGTCATCCTGGTGGTTTCCCAGGTGAGGCCGGAGTTGGGATATACGGTGATACCGGCAGCAGGATTGAGGCTGCCGCCAAAGGGATAGCTGTTGTACTGGTAAGTGCTCTGATAAGGGTAGTTGGTAGTGAGGTTGAGGCTGTTGCTCACAAACACATCGTTACCCAGTTTACCCCAGGAACCGCGCAGTTTCAGGTTGTTGATGAAGGTCACATCTTCCATGAACTCTTCGCCGGTGATGCGCCAGCCTGCGGAGAAGGAGGGGAACCATCCCCATTTCTGGTTCTCTGCAAAGCGGGAAGAACCGTCCCTCCTGATATTGGCTTCCAGCAGGTACTTATCGTGGTAAGCGTAATTCAGCCTGCCGAAGAAGGATACGAGGTTGTAAGCGCTGGCCGTTCCTTTAGCCTGTTGGCCGTCTGCCGCACCGGCGTTGATCTGCTCAATATCGCCGTTAGGCAGGTTGGTGCGGTAGCCGCTCAGGTCATCCGTGGTTTCGCTTAAGCGCGAAGCGCCGCCCATCAGCTTAAAGGCATGAAAGCCTATATTCTTCTGGTATTCTATTAATCCCTGGAAATTGCGGAACCAATAACCCTGGTATGCTTTGGTGATGTTATTCTGTCCAATGGTCAGCACATTGGTGTTGTCAGGAAAGTCGGTGAAATAGTCCAGTGATCTGTTGTGGGAGCTGTTGTAATCTGAACGGTAGTTCACGGCAGCCAGGCCTGTAATGCTCAGGCCTTTCAGCAGCTGATAATTGGCGCGGAAATTACCGGTGAAGAGATTGCTCTTGTATACATAGAGGCCGCCTTCATCCTGCAGGCGGATCGGGTTCTGACCACCGCGCACGATTCCCCAGGTACCGTCTGAATATTTGTTAACAGTGAGCGGGTTGATGATAGCGCCTTGTCCGAACTGGTACCAGGCAGAACCTTCCTGACCCTGCGGTTCCTGTTGTTTGCCCAGGCGGGTGGAGATGTCTGCGCTGAAGTTCAGTTTTTCGGTCACTTTGATATCTGTGTTCAAACGTACAGTGACACGATTGTAGTCCATGTTCTTGATCAGGCCGTGCTGGTCAAAATAGTTGGTGGAGAACAGGTATTTAACATTCTCTGAACCGCCGCTTACATTCATGCTGTGCGACTGCTGAAAACCGCTGCCGGTGAGAATGTCTTTCAGCCAGTAGTTATCAGGGTAAAGATCTTTATTACGGTTGGGATCATTGTATGCGTTGATCTGTGTATCAGCATACTGTGCACTGGCGCCGGAGTTCGTACGCATCAGGTTCACCAGCTGCATGAATTGCTGTGCGCCTACAAACTTGGACAGACGGGCAGGATCCTGCCAGCCAAAGTAGTTGGAGTAAGATACTTTGGGCTTGCCGGTGCTGCCGCGTTTAGTAGTGATGAGGATAACGCCGTTGGCTGCACGTACACCGTAGATGGATGCAGCGGCAGCATCTTTCAGTACTGACATGGAAGCGATGTCATTCATGTCAATATCGTTGATGTTGTATTGCACACCGTCTACCAGTACCAGCGGATCGTTGTTGTTCAGGGTGCCGATACCGCGTATGCGGATGGTGCCCTGATCCGAGCCGGGTTGGCCGGAGCCTTGTTTTACAGTCACGCCGGGAGCAATGCCCTGCAGGGCAGCGGATACCTGGCCTACCGGTTTCCAGTTAACGTCTGCACCGGATAATGCAGTAACAGCACCGGTGAGGTTCACCTTTTTCTGCGTGCCGTAACCTACTACTACCACTTCTGACATGGACTTGATATCCGGCGTCAGCTGTACGTTGATGGTAGTGCGGTCTGATATGGGCACTTCCTGTTTTACATATCCCAGGTAAGAGAATTCCAGTACGCCGTTACCATCGGGCGCCTGGAGGGTATAGCGGCCTTCCGGATCAGTAGCGGTGCCGGTGGTAGTGCCTTTCAGCACTACAGTGGCGCCGGGGATAGGTGCACCTTTTTCATCGGTCACCTGTCCTTTTATGATGATCTGCAGGGCAGCCGCGCTGTACAGCATACCTGGCTGCGGCAATGCGGGGATGCTGCTGTTATTGGGCAGCTGTGCTTCAGGCGCTGCTTCATCTTTGCTGTAGATGATGTAGAAGCTTTCCCTGATCTTTTTATATTTCAGTTCGTTGTTGCTGGTCAGGTAGTCCAGTGTGGCTTCGAGGGATGCTTGTTTCTCCATATCACCGGTGCTGAGCTGTTTTTGTTCCAGCTCGCTTTTGTAGATAAAGGATACTCCAAATTTTACTTCCAGCTGGTTCAATACATTTTTCAATGATCTTGTTTTTGCTTTTGAAGCAGGCTGGGATTGCTGGCGATAAGCCGCCATATCCTGGGAATTCGCAGGCAATCCGCAGTAACAGGACACACTTATGGCTGTTACCAATGCGGTAATAAATTTGTTCATAACACTTTTGGTTGAATGTTATCTAATGTTTTCGAATGCTATTGACGGTTCTTTTCAATGTTTACAGTATTGTCTTTCCTGTTTATTTTGAGATCAAAGAGCTGTGACAAGCCATCCAGCAGGATGTCTGCACTGCCGCTGGGCACTGTGCCCGAAAATTGCTGATGAAGGAGTGTGGTGTCTGCTATGGTCACTGTCAGTCCATATGTTTCCTGTAATACCTCTGCCACCTCTTTCAGGTCTGCATTGTGGAATTGGAGCTTGTGGCTTTTCCAGGAACCATATTGCTCAGTGTTCACCTGTTGTTGCTGATAAGTACCGGTTTTTTCTTTAAACTCAACCAATTGGCCTGGTTGCATAACAATGGGCGCTTTGATGGCAGCCCTGCGGCCGCTTAAGCGAACCTTACCTGTGTTCAGCACCACCTGCATGCGTGTTTCCCTGTCTAATACATTAAAGCTGGTGCCCAGCACCTCAACGTTGATGTGATGTGAGGTATGCACTACAAACCGCTGTTGGGGTGCGGGCTTTACGTCGAAGAAAGCCTCTCCCTGGATCCAGATCTCGCGGTCGGTTGTGCGGTTCCAGTGTTTGCTGTAGCGCAGGGTACTGTTGCCGTTGAGTGTAACGACAGATTGATCGGGCAGTGTAATGGTCCTGATCTCGCCAAAGTCGGTGGTGTAGGTAACAGCTTTGTTATTTTGCCACAGCAATTGCCATGCGGCAAAGCTGAGTGCAATAACGCCTGTTACAACTGCGGCGGCTTTCAGCGCCCTTATGCTCCGCGACCGGCCGAACCATTGCCATCGGGGTGGCGCGCTGTCCTGCATGCCTGTAGTAGCAAGGATGCGCTGGTAAATTTCCTCAGAACGTTCAGTACGTGAAAGGGTGTGGCCTTCACCCTGTTCCAGGTCCTGTTGTATGGAGGAGGCAAGCCAGGCGCGGCCTTCTGCCGTATCCAGCCATGCTGTTACCTGCAGGTGCTCATCCGCGGTGCATTGGTTGTTAAAGAATTTTGTTAATAGTGCCGGATCTATTGGCGTCATGTCTAATGCCCTCCTTATTAAATACTACACCTGGAAAAAGGGAAAGTATTATATGGTTAGAAAAAAAATTTAAAGGAAGAAATAGATGACTATCAGTAAGAGGGTATTGCTGAAAATCTTAAGGCAATGTTTCAGCAGCTGGCTGGCCTGCGAAAATTGCAGTTTGACGGTATTGATGGAGATCCCCAGCTTGGCTGCTATCTGTTCATTTGTTAAACCTTCTACGGTCCTTAAGCGGAAGATATCTTTTTTGCGGGGAGAGAGCTTTTCTATGGCCTGTTCCATCGCTCTTTTGTAGTCATTGAACAATATGGCGTGTTCCGGTTCTTCGTGGGAGGCGGGGGCCAGCTGTATGAAGCCCTGTTGTTTTGTAAGCGCACGTTGCTGATCACGGATCACATTCAGCACATGGAACTTTAAGCATTTGAAGAGGAAATTTTTTACGCCTTGCCGGGGATCCAGCTGTTCGCGGTAGAGCCAGAGCTTTACAAAAACCTCATGCACGGCGTCTTCCGCCGAGGTGGAATCTTTCAGGTACTTACACGCAACACCATACAGCAGCTGGTGGTATTTTCCATATAACTCCTTAAATGCAACGTGGTCGCCTGTTCGAAGATTCGTTGTTAAAAGCTGGTCACTATCGGTATAGTGTGCAGGCACTATCTCCCCCTTCTGTTTGTTATAAGTTCCGGTTTAGCTGCCAGTGGCAGACTGTACTAAATTAGGTAAGCGGGAGTGTATGGATTGATGTTAAATTAACAATTAATAATTTATAATTAACAGGGAAGGGGGAGGGGAGGAGAGGATTGAAGGAAGGGGATTGAAAGGAGTGGCGGGGAATACACGGGTCTTCATCGCCGTCATTGCGAGGAGCGGTAGAGAATGGTGCGTGGGACGCGACGAAGCAATCTCCAGACGACAAACGGGTCTTCATCCCCGTCATTGCGAGAAGCGGCAAAGAATGGTGCGTGGGACGCGACGAAGCAATCTCTTAGCACAATCTTCGCGAAGATCATCTTGGAGATTGCGTCAGGAGATTGCTTCGTCGCAGCCAACCCGCAAGGCCCCCCGGGCTCCTCGCAATGACGGACACTTACAGATAGCCGTCCTAAGGACAGCCAATGATGGACACTTACTCATATACTCTCCTTATAAACCAGATATCCTTCAGCGAGAAATGGAAAACCGCATTCAGATAATTCTCCTTGATCAGATTATTCGCCGTAGTTCCGCGCTGTCCAATCTCCAGGCCCAGGTAGTAACGCAGATTACCGGTGCGGTTCGGGAGGGAAACACCGAGCGTTACACCGGTTTCTGCGATGTGATTGCCCTGTACGATCAGGTAAGAATTGTTACGGGAAAAACCAGCCTGCAGAATAAGCCCTTCGTAGGTACCATTATAATAATGGCGCCGGAATGCGTATTCCAGTCCGCCGGCTATACGATCCGCATCGGTGAGGCGGTAGCCGTTGGTGCCGGAGTTCAAGCCGCTCCATAATTGTTTCCGGTAGTCGGCTACCAGTGTAACGTTGTCCTTGGTCAGGGACAGGCCGAAACCGTATTGTTCCGGGACCTTGAGCTTTTTTGTATCCAGGTCGTCTTTGTACAGCACCTGTTCAGAGCTGTTGATCACATTAACGCTGTGCTGGAAGCGCATGGTGGCCGGCAGCCGGTAAGTAGCGCCCAGGCCGATCTCCCAGTCCTTTATTTTGCCGTGGTATTGCAGACCGCCTGTAAAGTTCAGGTTGTAAGCGTATTGCTTATCTACGGTAGAAACGGTATCGCTGCCCAGTGTTTCGGTAGTATTAATAGGACCGAACAGGAAAGCAGAGGAGATCCCTACGGAGAAGTTCTTCGTGATCTTCACACCGTTGGAGAGATAAAATTTATTGATACCGCCGGTGCCTTCTGTCACCGATTTGATAGCGGCATCACTACCAGCTACGTAACGATCGGCCAACACCTTATAATCTACAGTGCTGTAAGGAGTAAGGCCGGCGCTCAGGCCCCAGCGGCTGTTTACTTTGAACCCAACGGCCAGCCTTCTGATAGAGCCATCCAGCGCGCTTTGGGTGGTATTGGCGCCCGTATAGCTTACGCTCCTGCCCAGCAGCGACACGTCGAACATAAAGTTCTGCTTGGGAATGGCGGAGTAAGATGCCGGGTTCAGTTCATTCAGGTAAAAAAGGGATGGACGTGCAATACCGGCGCTGCCCAGGCCGTAGTTACGGGTGAAGTCGTGCTCTTCCAGGTCGCCGATACCAAAGGCGGAATACAATGAATTGACGCCTTTGCTGCTTTGGGCATTTGCCTGTACGCACAGTAACAGGAACAATCCGCACAATCCGGTATATCGTTTTATTTGCATGTTCTTTCTAAAATGCTTTTATGTTTTAATTGTACCGCAGGTAATATACCTGTACGCTGATCTTGTTCTGTTTACGTTTATTATCGCCCAGTACGACCCTGTCAAAGCTCGTCAGATAAGCGCTGCGGGGCGGTATGATCATGATCCCGCGTGAAAAAGCGTCTGTACTGGCGATCTCATTGATACAGTAATGTGTAATGTCGTAGGTATAGGCAGTTTTTTCCTGGTAAAGATTATCGATGAACAGGTTGCCATACATCACGCCGCCCAGTGTGCTGGTAAGCGTATCCGTCACGTTATTGTTTTTGTCTACTTCACAAATGGTCAGGGCGGGCGGCAGGCTAAAGGGCGGCTGGTAAGTACCCGCTACCGGCTGTATGGTAAGAGAGGCCCGCATCACTTTGAAGAAGCTGCCTACGGAGGCCAGGTTCTTTAAGGTAGGCAGATCGATGCGTGTAGCAATTCCCGTTAACGGCTGTATGAAAGATAGATTAGACGTTTGAGAGGAGAGCAGCGATTTGTTCGTAAGGCTCAGGCTGGATAGCTGTGTGGCAGACCTGTCTACTGATACCTGGTTGAACTGCAGGGTCTGATCATACACGTTCAGGTCCAGGTGCCTGTCTGTAAAGAAGGGGTCCTTGTTGTGATAGTGCATGCGCAGGATCACGGAAGTATCGCTGGTATTGAAGCCGAGGATATTGCCCGCGTTATCGCCTGCTTTAATGGCCAGGCCTTTATAATATTTCAGGAAGATATCCTGTGCGGATATCAGGGTAGATTTATCTTTAAAGAGTTTGAACAGCGGCGCCCCGTAGGTATCCGCCAGCTGGATCTTTACTACTGTATCAATATGCGGGCGCACTACTTTCTGGATACTGCCCAGCGGCGTGCTGGAAGTCTGGAAATTATTGTGGCTATATATATAGTAGGCGTTAGTATTCCGTTCGATGGTTTGCTGTACTTCGTATACATTGATATGCTGCGAGCGGCTGGAATCTCCGTATAGTTTCCTGTTGGTATACAATACCAGCTCTGTATAATCGTAAGTGGAGGTAGCATCCAGCGTTTTATTGGAAGGCAGCTGCAGCTGGAAGAAAGATCCGGCGGTAATATTACCGAAATAGGGATCCGTTTGTTTGCCGACCAACGCCACACCCGTGCCGGAAGTGGGAATGGAATCCAGCCGGATGGTCTGCATCTTAATAGTTAAGGTATCTGCAATAATATAATTGGAGGACTGTTCGCCGCCTGATATATCGTAGTCGAACCCTTCCTTGTCACAAGCGCTGTTGGCGGCAGCTATCAATATTGCTACCGTGAATTTAATGTAGGGACGCGCGCACCTGAAACCGCAAAAAGTATTGTTCATGGAGCGCAATTTTAGCCAGGAACCCTACTTCCCATTGATTTAATATGCCAATTCCGGTTTTTTATCGATGAATCCGTATTCCCACTCCTTATACAGCCCGCGCCTTCCAAAGAGGGGTAAAAGGCCAAACTCTGCCACTGGCAGATGAAAAAGTCTTTTCCGTCCCTTAAAAAAGGGGATATGTCTATTTTATATTTATGCTAATACAACGGCGGATAATTTTGGCAACTATTAAAAATTATAAAATGCTAATGCGTTATTTAACAGGTTTATGTTTGCTGATGGCCGTGGTACTGTTAGCCTGCTCTAAAAGTAGTGATGATACCAGCACTGTAGGAAACTGGATACACAGGGTGGATTTTAGAGGCGTAGCCCGCCAGGAAGCGGTAACTTTTACGATCGTTGATACAGCCTTTGTGGGTACCGGCCTTGATGTTAATAATGACACACTGAGAGATTTTTATTCCTATGATGCAGACAGAAACAGCTGGACGCAGCGAGCATCCTTACCCGACGGCGCCCGCGCCCGTCATAGCGCAGTGGCATTTGCAACAGGAGGAAAGGGCTACGTAGGTACAGGTACCGACGGCGTGATCAAACTGAACGATTTTTATAGCTATAATCCCAATGGTAACATCTGGGAGCCGATCGCTTCCTTCCCTGGCACTGCCCGTGTAGGCGCCGTAGGCTTTGCAGTAAAGACCAATGGTTATGTGGCCACCGGTTATGACGGCAACTGGCTGAACGATTGCTGGCAGTACAGGCCTTCTGAAAATAAATGGTACACCCGTTCTGATGTGCCTTTATCAAAAAGAGCGGATGCGGTTTCTTTTGTGATAGCTGACAAAGCTTACATCGTTACAGGTCAGAGTAACCTGCAGCTGAACAACGAACTGTCTGTGTACGATGCTGATAACGACGTATGGACACTGAAACGCGCTATCACCAACGTGAGCGACGATAGCTATGATGATGAGTATACCAACATCACCGGCTACAATTGCGTGGCTTTTGTGATGAACAACAAAGCGTATGTTTGTACCGGTAACCGTGGCGGCAGTATCTCTACCGTAGCATGGGAGTACGATCCGGTGAACGATCTGTGGGACCTGAAACAACCTTTCGAAGGTTCTGCACGTACCAGCGCTGTTGGCTTTGCCATCAAGAACAGAGGATTTATTACAACCGGAGTGAGCGGCAGTACGCCTTTGAGCGATACCTGGGAATTCCAGCCAACCGTAGAATACAATAAGAATGACTAAGCGTAAGAGGGGGAACATACTACTACTCGTGGGGAGCCTGCTGATCCTGGCATTTGCTGTGTTTAAGACCAGCCAGCGGGTCTCCTCCGGAAAGCCAACCGCAGTGCAGGATAGCATTGCGGTTGTCACTTTCCAAACCCATACAGGGTGGGGATATTCCGTGAATGTGGGTGCGCATGCTTACATCTACCAGGATTTCATTCCGGCCATACCGGGCAGGAATCCTTTCCGCAGCAAGGCAGATGCAGAGCGGGTAGGCAATCGTGTAGCAGAGAAACTACGTAAGCGGCAGGTACCCGCTATCAGTAAAACAGAACTGGAAGAAATGGGAATAGCGATCAACTAATTTTAACATATACTTAAAAGCTCTTAACAAACTTTAACAGACGTTTAACCCTATTGTAATGTATGTTTACCGCGCTTTTCAGCGGTATGATAAATTTCAAACATATTTATAAAAACAGGCTCTTTATCATAGGTTTGCACATCGTTGCATGGACCTGTTTTCTCTTGTTACCATTTTTTATTTACCGCCTGCGGATACTGCATCCCTGGTTCTTTATAAGGGAAGTCATAGATAACTTATTCCTCATCGGAGTATTCTACCTGAACATCTATGTGCTCATACCGCGCTTCTTCACACTGAAAAAGATCGTATACTATTTTGGCTGCGTGCTGGTGGTGCTTGTATTCATAACCATTCAGCAGGCAGTAATGGATCATTATTTTATGCGTTACCTGGCCACGCATGAGACTGAGCTGGGCCTGAACGGCGCGATAGCAGAGAGAGGAGGAAGGATGATCACTATTGACAGCACCGGAAAAGTAACTTTCAGAGGGCCCCGTGCGTTTATGCGATATCGCGCTTTTTCGTCAGCCAACGGAGGGATTTATGCTTATACAAAAGGACGCCCGGTAGGAAGGGATGAGATCAGGTTCATGGGTGGGCCTGGTCATGGTCCACACCTGCTTATCAGGAATGATTCAGTAGCCACTGCCATGGCGATGCCGGCAATGCCGCTGGGGCCACCCCCTTTCTGGCAGCGGATGCTGTTCCCGGAAGTGCTCCGGAAGTCAGTGCTGGCCGCCTTGTTAATGCTGCTGATGAGCGGGTTCATCAAGATAGCGCAGGAGTGGTTCAAGAGTGAACAGCAGCGGGAAGCGCTGAAAGTGGAGAAATTAAACGCGGAATTGAAATTTTTAAAGTCACAGATTAATCCCCACTTCCTTTTTAACTGTCTAAATACTATCTACTCGCTGGCGCATAAACATTCCGCACAAACGGAACATGCTATTGTAAAGCTGTCTACCATTATGCGGTATATGATCTACGAGTCTAACGAAGAGATGGTGCAGTTGCAGCATGAATTGCAATACCTGCGGGATTATATTGATATACAGCGTTTAAGGCTGCCCGCAGGCATACAGGTGGATTATACGGAATGCGGCGTGCCGGATGGATTGTGGATAGAGCCGATGCTGCTGATCCCCTTTGTAGAGAACGCCTTTAAGCATGGGATCAGTTATACCGAACATTCATTCATCAGTATCACGGTCACCATTGAACAAACGATCGTACGGCTCCTGGTAAAGAACAGCCTGTTCCCGCAACGTGTGTCGGAGCAGGGTGGAATAGGCCTTCAGAATGTATTGAAACGGCTGGATTTGCTATATACCAATAAGCACGAGATAACGGTAACGGAAACCGAGAACCAATTTATTGCTGATCTAAAAATAGTGTTGAAAAATGATTAAGTGTATTGCAGTGGACGATGAACCATTGGCACTGGAAATCATCACGGACTTTGCCCGCAAAGTTCCTTTCCTGTCCCTGGTTCAAACCTTTGAAAATGCCGCAGAGGCGATGCGCTACCTGCAGGACGAAAGGGTGGACCTGGTATTCCTGGACATCAAAATGCCGGATATCAACGGGATCCAGTTCCTCAAATCCCTCAAATACCCTCCTATGGTAGTATTCACTACCGCTTACGGCGAATACGCCCTTGACGGCTACGACCTGGATGTAGTAGATTACCTGCTGAAGCCCGTTCCCTTTGAACGCTTTCTCCGCGCCGCCTCCAAAGCCCAGGAGTATATGACTGTCACCCAGCAGAAGAATGGCGACAGTAACAGCAACGGTCATGTAAATGATTACATCTTTATTAAAACGGAATACAAGATCATTAAGATCAACCTGGAGGATATCCTTTTCATTGAAGCACTGAAAGATTATACGAAGATCTATACACCTTACCAGCCGGTGTTGACACTGCGCAGCCTTAAATCTTTTGAAACGCGCTTACCCGCGGATAAATTCATACGCGTACACCGTTCTTACCTGGTGTCGCTGAATAAGATCAATTCTGTGGAAAAGAATACCGTGATGATTGCCAATCAGTCTATCCCTATCAGTGATGGTTACAGAGATAGGTTTTATGAAGTGATCACGAGAAATTCCTAATTTACTTCATCGCCTTTATCCACTGTTTCACCAGCTCCAATCCTTCTTTATGCGTTAGCTTACGGCTTAGCTCCGGCATCATAATACCGGGGTCTGTTGATTCCATACGGTAAACAAGAATGGATTTTTCCGGGTGCCCCGGCACAATATCGTATTGCAGGTTGGCTGCGCCACGGCCTGCGGCTACAGGTGTTTTCAGAATGCCCATCTTCGTAGGGTCATGTTCGTTAATATTGAGAAAGAGCCCGGATGTTTTGGCAGGGCCCTCCGGCTTATGGCAATGCGCACAGTTGATCTCCAGCCAGGTGCGTGCCCTGTCTTCCAGGCTGCCGCTGGCCGGATCATTCCATACCGGTGCACGGGGCGCCTGTGATGCATCTGTAAGGCCCTGGAGAATACCAGCTTTGATCCAGTGCTGCAGCTGGTTTTCACGGCCGCTGGTATAGGGAAAATCTCCGTTGAGTTGCCGCGCAGTAGGACCGATGGGCATTAATACTTCGTTGGTGTTGTGGCAACCTTTGCACTGGTTCACGTTGGGAATGATGTAATCAAAAGCAACATTGCGCCCGTTGTGATCCGTGAAGCGAACGGGTTTCCTGTCTCCGGCTACTTCCAGGTAAGCTTCTGTCTGTTCCTCATTCCAGATATAGGTCCACGCATTCCATCCGCCCGGGGTATGCACCAGCAGGCGGGTTTCCATGAGGCGCCGTCCTTTTTCAGGATGCCGCATATCCTGCGGATAATAGAATGTTTTGATGAGTGTAGCGCCTATGGGAATGTACATTACATTCAACGGATCATAGGTGATCACACTGTCGGGCGGCAATTGAATGAAGCGCAGCTTTTCTGAATAATCAGAGAACAGGGGTGTGTTCAGCTGGTAGGGCATGATGCCTGCTACCGGTACCTGCTCTGCCATATTGCCTTTGAAGAAGCCGTATTCAGAAAGGGTTTCTTTAGGTGCATACGCACGTTGTGTATGCCGTCCGGAGGCCAGTAAAGCGGTCAGTAATCCTGCACAGAGCAGGCCATAGATGATATAACGGATCATGCTCATTGAGCGCTGGTAGTAGTAGTGATCGTATTCGCGCAGTTATACGGCTGCATATCATGCGATACGTTTTTGAATTTGTTGCCCGCGTCAAGATTGGCGAAGCTGGCGTTGTTATTGGGACCGATACAGATACGGTATTCGGATTTGTATTGCCCGTCGGGCCCTGTCCATTCCTTATTCAGGATGCCGTCGTAAATAATGTGTGGTACGTTTTTACCGAAGCGCAGCTTAAAGCGGAACAGCATGCCCATCCGTCCTTTACCCTGGAACCGCACTTTCTCCCGCAGGTAATCGTTGCCGTGTATGTATACGGTGGCCGGGTAGGGCATATAGGTAGAATCTTTGATTGGGTTCTCTGTCATAAAATAACTGATGATGGCCGTACCTGCACTGTTGTTATAATGAATCTTGTTATCGGATACTTCCACATGATTGGTGGCCAGCACCATCACCCCCGTACCAGCCGGTACTTTGGCCACGGTATTGCCTTTGGGCGCAAAATTGGGAAAGTTGTTATGATGGATGTTGTTGTTATACACCTTTACATAGCCGCCTTTTTTCTGTACCAGGTCCGGCAGGTCAAATACCAGGATGCCGCCGGTGTTCTCGTAGGCTTCGTTCTGGTATACTTCTGCATGCAGGGAATTTTCTATTTCAATACCGGCTACGTTGTGGCGGGCAATGCTGTTGCGCACCACGATATCTTTTGACTGACCGATGTACAGGCCTGCATCAGAAGCGCCGATGGCAGTGCAGCTGTCTATCAGCACCTGTTGGCACTGTACGGGGTAGAGGCCGTAGGCGCCGTTCTCTTTGGCGGGCGGGCCGGTCCACTCCACTTTCACCTGCTTAAAGGCAATACCGGTTACATTCATGGTTTTGATACCGTCTCCCTTGGTATCCTGTACGGTGAGGTCGCGGATGGTAATGTCGCTGGCGTTGGACACGCGGAGGCCTTCAGCGCCCTCTGTTTGTCCTTTAAAGCTCAGGATGGTCTTATCCATTCCGGCGCCTCTGATCAGGATCTTTTTCTTACCTTCAAGGGAGAGGGTGGAGGACAGCTGGAAGGTACCCGGGGGCAGTTCTATCACGGCGCCGTCTTCGGCGGTGATCAGTTGCCGTTGGAGCTTCTTTTGGATGTCCTGTTGAGCGTGAGCGGGCTGGTGGCAGATAATTGTCAGCGCGCCCAGGGTTAAAATGGGGATTAAGCGCATAGAAACGTGGTTTTACAGGCTAACTAAATATACGGAAAGTTTAGCTATTTCCGGACTTATCTACCCGGCTGTATAACCAATATCAGGATTATTTCTTCACATGTATAGCCATTTTAGGACTAGACACCTGCAGGATATCGAGTAGATAACGTATAGATAACGTGTAGATATCGTGTCTCTTTAAAGAGATACTACATCTATTACTACTTCGTTACTTTATCGTTACTAAGTTTCCGGCAATAATAAGGCCCCGGCACCTTAAGTGCCGGGGCCTTATCTATTAAGATCAGTACTTATATCAGTTCTTTCAGGCGTTCTACCACCATATCTACTTCTTCCTTCGTATTCTGTCTGGAGAAGGAGAAACGTACGCTGATACGGTTGGGATCGCTGCTGATGGCGCGGATCACATGAGAGCCCAGATCTGCGCCGGAGGTACAGGCGCTGCCGCCGGAGGCGCAGATACCGTTAATATCCAGGTTGAACAGGATCATTTCGCTTTTTTCGGATTTGGGAAAAGACACGTTCAGCACTGTATAGAGGCTGCGCCCACGCAGATCGCCATTGAAGCTGATGCCCGGGATGTGCTTTTCCAGCTGGTCTGCCATGTACATGCGCAGGTTATTGATATAACTGCTATGCTCTTCGAAATGTTCAGTGGCCAGTTCGAGGGCTTTGGCGAAGCCGATGATACCGTACAGGTTCTCGGTACCGGCCCGCATATTGCGTTCCTGGGCGCCGCCCTGGAGGTAGGGAGTGATCTTTACGTTCTCATTCACATAGAGGATGCCCACGCCTTTAGGGCCATGGAACTTGTGACCGGCGCCGTTAATGAAATGTATGGGTGTGTTGCGCAGGTCAAAAGGGTAGTGGCCTACGGTTTGCACGGTGTCGGAGTGGAAGATGGCGTCAAACTCCTTGCAGAGGTTCCCCACGGCATGAATGTCCAGCAGGTTGCCTATTTCATTGTTGGCGTGCATGAGGCTTACCAGGCACCTTTTGGAGGAGCCGGCCAGCAGCTGGCGCAGGTGCTCCATATCCACATGCCCGTTGGGCAGCAGGTTCACGTAAGAGAGCTGAATACCCTGTGACTTGCTCAGGTATTCTACGGTATGCAGGGTGGCATGGTGCTCGATCTCAGAAGTGATGATATGCCTGCATCCCAGGTCTCTGATAGCGGCGTTGATGGCCGTATTGCTGCTTTCTGTGCCACCGGAGGTAAAGAAGATCTCTCCCGGGTGGGCGTTCAGTATTTTGGCAACGGATTTACGGGCATTTTCGATACCCAGTCTTGATTCCCGTCCATAGGAGTAGATGGAGGACGGGTTGCCGAATTTGTCCGTCATATACGGCAGCATAGCATCCAGCACGGCCTGGTCCAGCGGTGTGGTAGCTGCATTGTCGAAGTAAATTCTTTTCAAGGTTGGTAGGTGGTTTTTGATAAAAATAAAATGGGCGCTTAATAAGCGCCCACAAATGTCCGAAAAAATATTATAATAGCTGCAAGCTTCAAGTTGTAAGCTTCAGGCAGTATGTTTCCTATGAAAGCAGCCGTCTTGTAGCTTGCAGCTTATAGCTTGTGGCTTTTAGTGCATAAACTCCTTGATGTCGGCCATGATCCTGCGGGCAATGTTATCTGCCGTGGTCTCAAACTGGCTTTCGGCGTAGATGCGGATGATAGGCTCTGTGTTAGAAGTACGCAGGTGCACCCAGTCTTTTTCGAACTCTATCTTCAGGCCGTCTTCGGTATTGGTGGGCTGGTTTTTGTATTTGCCCCTGATCTTTTCGAAGATGGTCTTTACGTCCACCCCTTTATCCAGCTCTATCTTGTTCTTGGAGATGAAGTAGTCCGGGTAGCTGTTGCGCAGGTTCTTCAGGTTCTTTTTGCTATGTGCCACATGGCTCAGGAACAGTCCGATACCGATCAGCGCATCGCGGCCGTAGTGCAGGTCCGGAACGATGATGCCACCGTTGCCTTCACCGCCTATTACGGCGTTCACTTCTTTCATTTTCTTCACCACGTTCACTTCACCTACGGCAGAAGGATGGTATTCGCCGCCGTGTTTCAGCGTAACGTCCTTCAGGGCCTGGGTAGAGGAGAGGTTGGAAACGGTATTGCCTTTTTTCTTATTCAGTACATAATCGGCTACGGCCACCAGGGTATATTCCTCGCCGAACATGCTGCCGTCTTCACATACGAAGCAGAGGCGGTCTACATCCGGGTCTACCGCTATGCCCAGGTCGGCGTTGGAGCGGTTTACTTCGTTAGACAGGGCAGTGAGGTTTTCGGGTAAAGGTTCCGGGTTGTGGCTGAAGCGGCCGTTCACTTCACCGAAGAGCACTTCCACCTGGTCTACGCCCAGCGCTTTGAGCAGGGCGGGCACAAAGATGGCGCCGGTAGAGTTCACGGCATCCACTACGATCTTGAAATCGCGGCTGCGGATGGCGGCTACATCCACCAGGGGATGGTTCACCACCAGGTCAATATGTTTCTGCAGGTAGCTGTCGTCTTCCTGGAGGGTACCCAGCTTATTTACGTCTGCAAAGGTAAAGTCTTCGCTCTGGGCGATCTCCAGGAGGGCACTGCCATCTTCCCCGGAAATGAATTCGCCATCGCTGTTCAGCAGCTTCAGGGCGTTCCATTCTTTGGGGTTGTGGCTGGCGGTGATGATAATGCCGCCTGCAGCCTGTTCCATTTTAACGGCAATCTCTACGGTGGGGGTGGTAGACAGTCCAAGGTCTACTACGTCCAGTCCCAGGCCGTTCAGGGTAGATACGACCAGGTTCCTGACTAATTCGCCTGAAATGCGGCCATCACGGCCAATTACCACCTTTTTATTGTCTGACTGCTGTTTGGTTAACCATGTCCCGTATGCTGCCGTAAATTTTACTACATCTAATGGAGAAAGTCCTTCACCGGGCCTGCCGCCAATGGTTCCTCGGATGCCGGATATCGATTTGATCAGTGCCACGAATTCAATTTTAAGGAAGGCAAAGATAGAAAAATCCCATTCAAAATCAGGTTATTTAAAAAGTCTGTGAACCATAGTCACTCGTCCATAGACTATTTTTTCCATATCTTTGCAGCTATGCTTTGAAATTTTGACTAATAAACAGGCAGATTAAATAATAAACGCATAAGCATTACATGAACTACTTGTGGAGGAATATACCCCGGTATATTCGGTATGTGTTGGTCCAAACACTGTACCTCTATTTACTGATGGTCTTTTTTCGCCTGATCTTCTACTTCTTCTTCTTTAAATCCACCATAACAGATAGCGGCATCATTGCAAAAGCCTGGTACCTGGGCCTGAAGTTCGATCTGCGCCTTACATTGCTGGTGATCATCCCCCTGGGGCTCCTGGCAGTGTTCAGCAGGAACCGCTTCTTTACATCGGCTATATTAAGAAAGACCAGTTTCGTATACCTGTTCCTGGTATACCTCCTGCTGACATTATTATATATACTGGACCTGGGGCATTATGCTTACCTGGGACTGCGGCTGGACCCTTCGGTTACCCGCTTCCTGGCCTCAGGCGAGCGGGCAGACAATGCAAGGATGGTGTGGCAGAGCTACCCGGTAATACGGGGTGTGATCGGCATCGGCCTGTTCCTGTTCCTGGTATACCGCCTGCAGCTGTTCACCTACCGCAAACTGGGGCAGCAGGCGCCTGCTACGGTGCGCGGCTGGCGTTATGCAGGGTGGATCTTTGGGCTGGTACTGTTGTTTGCCGCGGGCATCTATGGCAATTTCGCCTATTTCCCCTTGCGCTGGAGCCAGGCTATGTTTACCCGGGATAACGGTATTACCAGCCTGGCCCTGAACCCGGTACTGTATTTCGTGAACAATTTCAGCGTAAAGGGCGATACTTTCGACGAAGCGAAAACCCGTGAATTCTATCCCTACATGGCAAAGTACCTGCGGGTAGACACGCCGGATGTACTAAAGCTGAACTATGTACGTACCGTGGCGGGGGAGGAGAAGGCGTCCAGGCCCAATATTGTGCTGGTAATGCTGGAATCTACAGGCGCATCCGTGACCAGCATGTTCAATAACCCCATGCAGGGCACGCCTAATATGAAGCGGCTGGCTGACAGCGGCATCCTTTTCAGAAATTTCTATGTACCGGCAGTCAGCACGGCCCGTACGGTATACGGGGTTACCACCGGCCTGCCCGATATTACGGTTAACAAAACCGCCAGCAGGCATCCGCAGATGGTAGACCAGCGCATTATCATGGACCAGTTCAAAGGCTATGAGAAATATTACCTGCTGGGCGGCAACACTAACTGGGCCAATATCAGGGCCGTGTTCACCAATAACGTGGATGGCATCAAAATATATGAAGAAGGCTATTTCAAGGCGGCGAAGGCTGATGTATGGGGCGTTTCAGACTATGACCTGATCAAAGAGTCCAGCGAGATATTCAAGGATACATATCAGCATAAAAAGCCCTTCATTGCTTTCCTGCAAACGGCCGACAACCATGCACCTTTCACTACCACCCCGGGTGCAGGTGATTTTAAAAAGGTAACGGAGAAGGATATAGACATGAACAAGTTCAGGGAATCAGGCTTTGTATCGCTTGACCAGTTCAATGCCCTGCGTTACCTGGACTATAACCTGGGACAGCTGATAAAAATGGCGAAGGAGGGCGGATACCTGGATAATACCATCTTCGTGTTCTTCGGCGATCATAACTGTATCCAGAATCCTTATCATCATATGCCTTTCCCGGAATATGAGCTGGGCAGCGGCATGGAGCATGTGCCCTGCATCATCTACAGTCCTAAGCTGATCGCACCGCAAACCGTGACGCGCCCTGGCAGCCTGCTGGATGTGTATCCAACGGTGGCCCGGCTGGCAGGTATGCCTTTCCGGAACTACACCCTGGGTACAGACCTGCTGGATACGACCTTTACCAACCGTTATGCGTTTATCTCTTACGTAAAGAACCTGCAGTGGTATGTTGCCACCATCGGCGATCAATACCTGTATGAGATCAATAAGAAAAGCGGTCAGACAGCGCTGTATGATCTGAAGGGCGATCCCCTGAAGGATGTGCAGGCCCAGCACAGGGATACGGCCACTGCGCTCAATAATTTAACGCAGGGGTTTTATGAAAGCACACGATATTTGATGTTTAATAATAAAAAATAGCTACAAGGCGACAGCTTCAGGCTTCAGGCGCTTGCGGCTTGCAGCTGGTAGCTTGTAGCTTCAGATACTATGGAAGTCCAGAAACAATGGTTCAAAGACTGGTTCAATTCTCCTTATTATCACCTGTTGTACAGCAACCGTGATGAGAAGGAGGCTGCTGCGTTCATAGATAAGCTGCTGGCCTACCTGCAGCCGGCGCCGGGAGCGCTGATGCTGGATGTGGCCTGTGGCCGCGGGCGTCATGCCAGGTACCTGGCAGACAGCGGCTTTGATGTAACGGGCATTGATCTTTCCATAGAAAGCATCAATGCAGCCAAAAGGCTGGAGAACGATCATCTGCATTTTTACCAGCATGATATGCGCCTGCCTTTCCGCATCAATTATTTTGATGTGGTGTTTAACTTCTTTACCAGTTTCGGGTACTTTGATACGCAGCGGGATAATGACAATGCCCTGCGCATGTTAAAGAACTCACTGAAACCGGGCGGACGTGTGGTGCTGGATTACCTGAACAGTCCCCATGTGGCGGCCCACCTGGTGCCCAGCGAGGTGAAAGAGGTCGATCATGTGGTATTTGATATTAAACGGGAAGTGGAGGATAAGCGTTTCCTGAAAGAGATCAGGATACTGGACCAGGAAAAACCGCTGCGTGCGGTGTTTACCGAGAGTGTGAAAGCATTTACCCGCGCTGATTTTGAATCCATGTTCCAGCGGCAGGGTTTACGGATATTGGATATCTTTGGGGATTATCATTTCAATGCCTATGATGAAACCCGTTCGCCAAGAATGGTGATAATAGGGGAGAAATCTAAAATTTAGGACTAATATGCTGGACTGGCTGCTACGTTTGGATCTGAGATTGTTTTTCCGTATTAATAATCAGTGGGCGAACTCCTGGTTTGACGCGCTGTTGCCCTGGATCAGGGAGCCTTTTCTGTGGGCGCCCCTGTACCTGTTCCTGGCGCTGTTTGTGACGGTCAACTACAAATGGAAGGGCTTTTTCTGGATCGTGTTCTTTATTGTTTCCTTTGGGATAGCCGACCAGGCCAGCAATTTTCTGAAAGATACCGTGGGCCGGATAAGGCCCTGCCGTGACCCGCTGTTGAGCCAGTTTGTGCGGGTGCTGGTATCCTATTGTCCCGGCAGCGGCAGCTTTACCTCTAACCATGCGGCTAATCATTTTGCGCTGGGTACTTTTTGTTTCATAACTTTAAAACCGGCTTTTCAGCGCTTCGTGTGGCTGTTCTACGTTTGGGCCTTTGTCATTGGCTATGCCCAGGTGTATGTGGGAGTGCATTATCCCCTGGATATTGCGGGCGGGGCGCTGCTGGGCATTTTGATAGGCTTGTTAAGCGGAGGATTTTTTCAACGCCGCATCAGACTGGAAGCAGCAACAACAACATGAACTGGAGCTATTTGATATTAATATTAGCAGCTACGATTGGCGGCGGGGTCATTCCTATGACCGTTAAGCGGCTGCATCCCAATTTACCTATATACCTCCTGGCCTTTACCGGCGCTTTTCTTTTCGGGATCACTATTATGCACCTGCTGCCGGAGGTGTACCACGAACTGGGGCATACGGCGGGCGTGTATATCGTATTGGGCTTTTTCCTACAGGTATTCCTGCAGCAGCTGTCGCATGGCATGGAGCATGGCCATACGCACTTACCACCTACCCAGCAGGGACATCATCACCATATATCCATTACGCCTTTGCTGGCGGGATTGTCTATCCATGCTTTTATGGAGGGCATTCCGCTGGGATTGCAGTTTGAGGACCAATCGGCCCTGCCTTCCCTGGCATTGGGCATTGCAGCGCACAAAGTGCCCGAAGCCCTGACCCTGATCACGGTAATGACCCATGCGCATCAGCCCCGGGCGGCTTTATGGCGGATCCTGGCGCTGTTCTCCCTGGTAACGCCCCTGGCGGCGGTGCTGGCAGGCTTGCTGGGCAACCAATCCACCACTGTGACCGAATCACTGGTATACCTTACCGCGCTGGTAATAGGCGCATTTTTACATATATCCACCACTATATTCTATGAAAGCGGCACCCGGCACCATGAATTGAGCAGGCATAAAGTATTGGCATTTGCCGCAGGGATTGTTTTGGCATTTCTTACTTTAATATTTGAATAATTTTTTATTTTTAGCCTTTATATCATGGAAGTCGTCATTATCCTCATCCTGATCCTACTGAATGGAATTTTCTCAATGTCAGAGATAGCCATGGTTTCCGCACGTAAGGTCAGGTTAGAGCATCAGGCCAACAAAGGCGATGAACAGGCAAAGGCAGCACTAAAACTGGCCAACAACCCGGATAAATTCCTTTCCACCGTTCAAATAGGTATTACACTGATAGGTATTCTGACCGGTATCTACTCCGGCGAGAACCTGAAGTCTGACCTGATGGCATACATCAGCCAGATCGAATCGTTCCGTCCGTACAGCAGCGGCATTGCCACCGGTGTGATCGTGATCGTTATCACCTACTTTTCACTGGTACTGGGAGAGCTGGTGCCCAAACGCATCGGACTGGCCCGGCCGGAGTCTATCGCCAAGACCATGGCGCAGCCTATGACCACCGTGTCCCGCCTCACCTTTCCGTTCATCTGGTTACTGAGCGCCTCTACCAACGTGATCGTCAGGGTTTTCAAGCTGAAGACATCCGATCAGCAGGTAACAGAAGAGGAGATCAAGGCTATTATCAACGAAGGCACCACTTCCGGGGCCATTGAAGAAACGGAACAGGAGATCATCGAGCGGGTGTTTCACCTGGGCGACCGTAACATCACCTCCCTGATGACCCACCGTACCGATATTGTATGGCTGGACATCAACGAGCCGGTAGAGAATTCCAAACGCAGGATCAATAACAGCCTGCACTCCGTTTACCCGGTGTGTGAAGGCCAGATAGACAGCATTAAGGGCATCATATCCATTAAAGATCTGTATGCCGCAGCGGCCAGTAACAATTTTTCGCTGAAGCCGCTGATCCGTAAGCCCCTGTTTGTACCCGAGAACAATACCGCTTACCAGGTACTGGAAAAGTTCAAGGAAACCCAGGTGCATGCCGCCTTCATCGTGGATGAATATGGCACTTTCCTGGGGATGATCACCCTGAACGACATCCTGGAGGCCATTGTAGGCGATATGCCTGAAACCGGCCAGCCCGAAGATTATGAAATGGTGAAGCGGGACGATGGTACGTACCTGGTAGACGCACAGATACCTTTCTACGATTTTCTCAGTGAATTTGATAAAGCAGACTGGATGGCCGAATTCGAGCAGGAATTCGATACCCTGGCAGGCTTTATCCTGCACCACCTGGAACATATCCCCCAAACAGGTGAGAAATTTGAATGGAGAGGATTTACCTTTGAGATTGTTGACATGGATGTTCACCGCATTGACAAAGTGCTGGTAACTACACCCGAACCAAGAGAAAAAGAGGAATAGTTGACCCAACTATTTTTTATTACCTTTGTGCGTTTTTACATATAACAATTAATTTAATTTAAGATAATGATATCAGTAGGAAGTAAGGCGCTTTCCTTAGACGAAGTATACCGTGTGCTCTTCGGGCACGAAAAGCTGGAGCTGGAAGAAGGGGCTTTACAGCAGGTACGGGATAATTTCCTGTTCCTGCAGCAATTCTCTGCCAAAAAACTGATCTATGGTATCAATACCGGTTTCGGCCCCATGGCCCAATACAGGATACCGGAGGCGGATACACTGCAACTGCAGTACAACCTGATCAGGAGCCACAGCTCCGGCGCCGGGAAATGTCTGGCTCCCCTGCTGACCAAAGGCTTGATGATAGCCCGCCTGAACAGTTTTATGCAGGCGCATTCGGGCGTACATCCGGAAGTGGTGATGCTGCTGAAGGACCTGATCAATAAAGACGTATATCCCTGTGTGTTTGAGCACGGCGGCGTAGGCGCCAGCGGCGACCTGGTACAGCTGGCCCACCTGGCCCTGGTACTGATAGGAGAAGGAGAGGTGCTGTATGAAGATAAGATCCAGCCTACCGCCGAGGTATTTGCCAGACTGGGGCTGCAACCCATGAAAGTGCATATCCGTGAGGGCCTGGCCGTGATCAACGGTACTTCGGCCATGACGGGCGCGGGCCTGGTGAACCTTATAGAAGCTAAAAAGCTGTTGGGCTGGAGCTGTATCCTGTCTTCCATGATCAATGAAATCGTGGAAGCCTTTGACGATCACCTGTCTTACGAGCTGAATGTGGTAAAGAAGCATACAGGCCAGAACCGCATCGCAGAAGTGATGCGCGATATCCTGAAAGACAGCAAAATGGTGCGGCACCGTCCGGACCATCTCTATAAAGAGCTGGAAGAAGAGATCTTTAAAGATAAAGTGCAGGAGTACTACTCCCTGCGCTGTGTACCGCAGATCCTGGGCCCTGTATACGATACCCTGCAGCATGCAGAGCAGATAGTGACCCAGGAGCTGAACTCTGTAAGCGATAACCCGGTGGTAGACCACCATCACAGGAACGTCTTTCACGGTGGTAATTTCCATGGTGATTATATCTCCCTGGAAATGGACAAGCTGAAGATCGCCATCACCCGTTTGAGCATGCTTTCTGAAAGGCAGCTGAACTACCTGATGAACGAGAAGCTGAACCACAAGTTCCCGCCCTTTATGAACCTGGGCAAGCTGGGCTTCAATTTCGGGATGCAGGGCGTACAGTTCACCGCTACTTCTACCGTGGCAGAGAACCAGACCCTTTCCTTCCCGATGTATGTCCACAGCATCCCCAACAACAATGATAACCAGGATATTGTGAGCATGGGTTGTAACGCTGCCCTGATGGCCAACCGGGTGATAGAGAATACGTTTGAAGTATTGTCTATCCAGGTAATGACCATGCTGCAGGCGGTGGATTACCTGAATTGCCAGGACAGGCTCTCCAGCTTCTCACAACGGATCTACCGGGAAGTAAGGGCTATTTTCCCTAAATTTATCGAAGACAGTCCGAAGTACAAGGACCTGCAGAAGATCAAGGAATACCTGGTGGAACAGGTGCCGGTGATGGTGTAGCAGCTAGCTGCCAGCTATCAGCCACTAGCTAAATGCTAAAGGCTAATAGCCAAAAGCTGTTATTTGAATTGTTAAGCAACCTGAATTATATGAATTGTGCTTTAGTAACCGGCGGGTCAAGAGGAATTGGACGGGCGATATGTTTGAAGATGGCCGCCATGGGCTATTATGTGATCATCAACTATAAAGGCAATGCTGCAGCTGCGCAGGAAACCCTGGATGGGGTACGTGCGGCAGGCGGCAACGGAGAGCTGCTGCAGTTCGATGTAGGCAGCGAAACGGATGTGCAGGGCGTACTGGGCGCCTGGCTGGAAAGCAATAAAGACAAACAGGTGGAAGTGCTGGTGAATAATGCGGGTATCAGAGAAGATAACCTCTTGTTCTGGATGAACAGCAACCAATGGCATAACGTACTGAATACCAGTTTGAACGGCTTCTTCTATGTAACCAAGCAGGTGCTGAATGGCATGCTGCTGAAGCGTCACGGCCGGATTATCAATATTGTTTCTTTATCAGGGATCAAAGGTTTGCCCGGGCAGACAAATTATTCGGCTGCCAAAGCCGGTATCATAGGCGCTACCAAGGCCCTGGCCCAGGAAGTAGCCAAAAGAGGGGTAACGGTAAATGCGGTGGCACCGGGCTATATCAAAACAGACATGACCGCTGAGCTGAATGAAAAAGAGCTGGCTGCCATGGTGCCGATGAACCGTTTTGGCACGGCAGAGGAAGTAGCAGATGCGGTAGGATTCTTTGCATCCAAAGCATCATCGTATGTGACGGGTGAGGTATTGTCTGTGAATGGGGGATTATATACTTAATTAACAGCTTTTGGCCGTTAGCCGTTAGCTTTTAGCTAATGCCCGCTAGCAGCTAAGAGCCAACTGCTAATAGCTTAGAACATGACTCGCGTAGTGATAACAGGTATGGGGATCTATTCCTGTATTGGTAAGAACCTGGAGGAGGTAAAGGATTCGCTGTACCACGGAAAATCCGGTATCGTTGTGGATCCGGAAAGGAAGGCGTTCGGCTATCGTTCCGCCCTTACCGGGTATGTACAACGGCCGGATCTGAAAGGCCTGCTGGACCGCAGGGCGCGCCTTACCATGCCCGAGCAGGCAGAGTTTGCATATATGAGTACCCGTGAAGCGCTGGCTCAGGCGGGGATAGACGCGGATTATATAGACCGTACGGAAGTAGGTATCCTGTTTGGCAATGACAGTACGGCCAAACCGGTGGTGGAGTCTATGGACATCATACGGGAGAAAAAAGATACAATGCTGGTAGGCTCTGGTTCTGTGTTCCAGACCATGAACTCTACCGTAAATATGAACCTGGCCACCATCTTCAAGCTGAAAGGCATTAATTTCAGCGTGAGCGCGGCCTGCGCCAGCGGTTCTCACGCCATTGGCCTGGGTTATATGTTTATCAAGAACGGCATGCAGGATTGTGTGATCTGCGGGGGCGCCCAGGAGATCAACATGTACGCTATGGGCAATTTTGACGGCATCGCCACTTTCTCTGTACGGGAAGACGATCCGGCGAAGGCTTCCCGCCCTTTTGACCGGGACCGCGACGGGCTGGTGCCCAGCGGGGGCGCTGCGACCGTGATCCTGGAAAGCCTGGAATCTGCACAGCGCAGGGGAGCCACTATCCTGGGCGAGGTGCTGGGTTACGGCTTCTCTTCCAACGGCGCGCATATTTCCAATCCTACGGTAGAAGGTCCGGTAAGGTCGCTGCAGATAGCCCTGAAAGATGCCGGACTGGCGCCCAAAGACATTCCCTACATCAACGCCCATGCTACCTCTACCCCGGCAGGCGATACCAGTGAAGCGAAAGCCCTTTTTGAGGTGTTTGGCGCGTCGAGGCCCTATATCAGCTCTACCAAGTCGATGACAGGCCACGAGTGCTGGATGGCGGGCGCCAGTGAGATCGTATATTCTATGCTGATGATGCAGCACAGCTTCATCGCCCCCAATATTAACCTGGAGAACCCCGACGAGGACGCGGCTAAATTAAATATAGCCGGCAGTACCATTAATAAAGATTTTAATATATTTTTGTCTAATTCTTTTGGGTTTGGTGGGACAAATTCTTCCCTGATTGTCCGCAGGTGGGAAGGGAAATAACTGGATATTAACCCCGTTACTTAAGCGCTGTGCAATAACTTATAATATATTATTAACTTTGGAGCCGATTTACCATTGAAACAATTGGGAAAGGCCGTAGACTGTTCACATTTTTTAATCATTTTTTAATCAACCTTAACCTATACTGGAAGGAAGTTACACGAACTATGGACATTAAAGAGATCATACAAACAACGAATGCGTTTTTGGTGGAGGAGTTCGAAGCAGACCCCGCTAAAATTTCGCCTGAGGCGAACCTGAAGTCAACCCTTGAACTGGACAGCCTGGATTATATCGACCTGGTTGTGGTGATTGAAAATAATTTCGGATTTAAAGTAAACCCGGAAGATTTTCAGAGCATCGTCACCTTCCAGGATTTTTACGATTATGTAGCCCATCGTATTAAACAAAAAGAGTTGGTATAATGCCATCGTGGCAGGGGAAATCCAAGGGTAACAAGCTGGGATACCGCATTTTCATCGCATTGTTGCGTTACGGAGGAGTAAGGCCTGCCTATGTATTGTTAAGGTTTGTGGCAGGGTATTATTTTCTTTTCTCTTACAGCTCTTCCAGGCCCATCTTCCATTACTTTCATACCAAAATAGGATATAACCGCCGCCGTTCGCTTTTTGGCGTATACCGTAACTACTACGTATTCGGGCAAACGCTGATAGATAAGATCGTTGTGATGGCCGGCATCCCCAATAAATTCACTTTCCAGTTTGAGGGGGAACATCATTTACGGGAGCTCGTGGCAGCCGGGAAGGGAGGCATTATGCTCAGCGCCCACCTGGGTAACTGGGAAGTGGCCGGGCACCTGTTCAAACGGTTGCAGACCCGTATCAATATTGTGATGTTCGACGGAGAGCACCAGCGTATCAAAAGCTACCTGGAGGGCGTTACCGGCGAACGGAATGTAAATGTTATTGTAATTAAGGACGATTTATCGCACATTTACGCTATCAACGACGCGCTGAGCAATAATGAGCTGGTATGTATGCATGCAGACCGGTTCATGGAAGGCAATAAGACGGTGAAGATGCGTTTTATGGGCGAAGAGGCCTTGTTTCCCGCCGGGCCTTTTTTACTGGCGGCCACCTTCAGGGTACCGGTATCGCTGGTGTTCGCCTTTAAGGAAACCAGCACACATTACCATCTGTATGCCACCCCGCCGCGTGCATATCACGGGCGCAGGCAACAGGGCGTAGCCGAGGCGGTGGCCGGATTTGTGAGCGCCCTGGAAGAAAAGGTGCGGCTATACCCGGAGCAGTGGTTTAACTACTATGACTTCTGGGAGATCAGAGAAACGGAACAAATGCAAGCTACAAAGAGTTAGAGATGTTCATACACACAGACGATATTACGGCATTCATTCCACAGAGAACCCCTATCGTGATGATCAGCGGGATACTGTCTGCGGAAGGCAAGATGGTGCGTTCGGGGTTCCATATCAGCCCGGACAATATTTTTGTGCAGGATGGCGTGCTCACCCCACCCGGCCTGATGGAGAACATAGCGCAGACCGCCGCAGCCCGGGCCGGATGGCTGGCCTCCCAGGAGAGCAAGCCGATCTCCCTGGGGTATATCGGCGCTGTAAAAGACCTGGAGATCTTTGAGCTGCCGCCTGTGGGCGCATTCATAGAAACGGTGGCTGAAATAGGGCAACAGGTGTTCAATGCCACCATGGTCACCGGCCAGGTAATGCTGGATGGTAAACTGATCGCGCAATGCGAAATGAAAATATTTATAAACCCCTAATTGCTAAAACTATGAAATCATTTAACATGCAGTCAAAAATGAGTTTATTACTGTTAGCATCTCTGTTCGTTGTTGTTAACAGCCAGGCACAAACCCTGAAAGATTTTTTTACCAATAACACGCCCCTCACTTACCTGGGTGTGGATTTCACACAGGCAAGAGTGATCGGCGAAGCGGTGACCGATGCCAACGATATACGCGACCGGTTCTATTCCGGCATCAACAACGTGATCATCGGCGAGCCTAAGAAATACGATCTGGCGGCTGCTTTCCATGCGGAAATAAATTCCGATGTGGACGCCGTGAAGAAGCGCAATGCCGCTATCAATATAGATCAGATCAAGTCCAGCAACACCGCTGATTTCAGCAGGCTGAAAACTGCAGATATCGACAAGCTGGTGAAAGGTTTTGATTTTGGCGGAAAGAAAGGCGTTGGCCTGCTGTTCGTAATGGACGGTATGAGCAAAGCGGAAGAGGCGGCTAACGTATATGTAACCCTGATAGACATGGGCAGCAAAAAAGTATTGCTGACAGAAAAGATGGAAGGCAAAGCCGGTGGTTTTGGTTTCCGTAACTACTGGGTACATACCATATACGAAGTGCTGAAGGATATTAAGAAGGGCAAGTACAACGAATGGAAAAAAAAGGCAGCATCCGAACCTGAGGTGCGCAAAGCATAGATCATGGAATTAACTGAGCGGGCAAACATACTGGTGAAGTTCAACGAGGCAGATCCGCTGGGGATCGTGTGGCACGGGCACTATGTACGGTACTTTGAGGACGGCAGGGAGGCTTTTGGCGAGAAATACGGCCTGCGCTACCTGGACATTTTCAAGGAAGGCTACACGGTACCCATTGTAAAAGTAGAATGTAATTATAAACGCTCGCTCCGTTATGGCGACCGGGTAATAGTGGAAACAAAATATGTGGATACTCCTGCCGCCAAGATCAGATTTGAATACACCCTGTATAACGCCGCCACAGGCGAGCTGGTAGCGGACGGTTATTCATTGCAGGTTTTCCTGGATACGGAAACCTCTAGCCTGCAACTGACGATCCCTCCTTTTTTCAGGGCGTGGAAGGAACAAATGGGATTGTTGTAAGCGATTGTTAGTTTATGAGTAATGTGTATGTTATAGCGGATAATATTGTATCGCCACTGGGCCTCACGGCAGCAGCCAACTTTGCTGCTGTTACAGGCGGCAGTAGTGGTATAAGCCTGCATAACGATATATTGCTGTCGCCTTCGCCGTTCTATGCGGCTATGTTCTCACCGGAACTACCGGCTGGGTATACGAAGTTTGAACACCTGCTGATATCATCTGTCAGTGAGGCTTTGTCTCAAAGCGGGATAGATATTACCTCACCACGCACGGCCTTCCTCGTTTCCACTACCAAGGGCAATATTGAGCTGCTGGAACAGCAGCGGGATAACCCGAAGGTGACGGAGCAAATGGAACTGATGGTGACTGCCCGTAAAGTGGCGGATCATTTCCATTATCCCGGAACGCCGCTGGTGATCAGCAATGCCTGTATATCAGGGCTGCTGGCTATCTTAATTGCGCAGCGCCTCATTGTCTCCTGTCAGTATGACCACGCGGTGGTGACCGGTGCAGATGTGGTGACGCAGTTTGTACTCTCCGGCTTTCAGTCTTTTCAGGCGGTAAGTCCTGAGCCTTGCCGTCCTTTCGATGCAGACCGTAAAGGCGTGACCCTGGGCGAAGGTGCGGGCACGGTGATCCTCAGCAACAGGCAGGACCTTGCAGCACCTGGCGCTGTAGTGGTCAAAGCCGGATCGGTGAGCAACGACGCCAATCATATTTCAGGCCCTTCACGTACCGGCGCTGAGCTGGGAACAGCCATGCGCCTGGCCATGCTGAACAGCGGCCTTACACCGGAAGACATCGGCTTCGTATCTGCACACGGCACTGCCACGCTGTATAACGACGAGATGGAGGCCAAAGCCCTGCACCTGGCAGGTTTGCAGGATACGCCGGTGAACAGCCTTAAAGGCTATTACGGGCATACCCTTGGCGCAGCGGGATTGATAGAGGCGATCATCGGCATACGTGCGCTGCAGCAGCAGGTACTGATACCTACCCAGGGCTTTGAGCAGCTGGGCGTAAGCATGCCGGTGACTGTAATAAAGAAATTGGAACAGCGGCCCATGCGGCATTACCTGAAAACCGTATCCGGTTTCGGGGGATGTAATGCGGCCGTGGTGTTTTCATTGAGATATTAAAAAAGGCTGCAAGCTCCGGGCTACAAGCTTCAAGCGCTTGCGGCTCGCAGCTTGTAGCTATTATTAAGCATATTTATGGAATTTTTCAGTAAAGAAACGAAAACAGCATTGCAGGCAAAGGAAGCTGCTTTACAGCTGGCATTTGCGCCGGTAGCCTTCCAGGCAGCCAGGGCGCTGCGCGACTTTGGCATCCTGAAACTGATCAGCAAAAGCGGCACCAGGGGCATGACCATTGATGAGATCCTGCAGGAAGTACAGCTTTCCCGTTACGCTATCAGGGTACTGGTGGAAGCAGGGCTGGGCATGGAATTGCTGGTGGTGAATGAAAAGCGTTATTCACTTACCAAAACCGGTTACTTTATTGAGCATGATACACTGACCCGTATTAACATGGACTTTGTACAGGGTATTTGCTATAAAGGCATGTATCACCTGCAGGACAGTCTCCGTGATGGGCGCCCCGCAGGCCTGCAGGAGCTGGGCCCCTGGGAAACCATCTACCCCGGCCTCCCGGTGCTGCCGCCTGAAGTAGGCAAGACCTGGTTTGATTTTGATCACTACTATTCAGACCTGGCTTTTCCGCAGGCGCTGGCCGCAGTGTTCAGCAGCAAACCCCGCACCTTGCTCGACATTGGCGGTAATACCGGTAAATGGACCCTGGCCTGCACCGCGCACGATCCGGAGGTAAAGGTGACCATGTTTGACCTGCCCGGTGAAATAGCCATTGCACAAAGCAGGGTGATAGAAGCAGGCGTGGCAGACAGAGTATCTTTCCACGAGGCGAATATCCTGGATGAGAGCCTGCCTTTCCCGAAAGGTTTTGACGTGATCTGGATGAGCCAGTTCCTGGACTGTTTCTCTGAATCAGAGATAGAATCCATCCTGAAACGCTGCCGCGAGGCTTTGACGGAGAACGGCGCTATTTACATACTGGAACCTTTCTGGAACCGCCAGATGTTTAAATCAGCGGCTTTCTGTCTGCAGCAAACCTCGCTGTACTTTACCGCGATGGCCAATGGCAACAGCCAGATGTATCATACGGATGAATTCTTCCAGTGCATACAGAATGCAGGTTTGCAGATAGTGGAGGAGAACAACCAGATGGGACTGAATTATACATTACTGAAATGCGTAAAGGCATAATATAAAAAGAGTATAAATGAAAACAGCACAAGTGGATGTACTCGTTATCGGCGCAGGCCCCGCTGGCACTGTAGCCGCATCCATTATTCACCAGGCCGGGTATAAAGTGATGATCGTGGAGAAGCAGAAATTTCCCCGTTTTGTGATCGGTGAAAGTCTGTTGCCCCGTAGTATGGACGCCCTGCAGGAAGCAGGATTTATCGATGCTATCAAGGCCAAAGGTTTCCAGGAGAAATACGGCGCCAAGTTCGTAAAAGGTAATGCTGTGTGCGATTTTACCTTTAAGGAGCAATACACGGAAGGCTGGACCTGGACCTGGCAGGTGACCCGTGCCGACTTTGATAAAACCCTGGCGGATACCTGCGAAAGCATGGGTATCCCCATTGCATATGAAACTACTGTAACGGACATACGCTTTAACGGACAAGACAGCGTTACTACCGTAGAAGATATTAACGGCAATAAAGAAGAGATCCAGGCCCGCTTCATTGTAGATGGCAGCGGTTATGGCAGGGTAATACCCCGCCTGTTCAACCTGGAGAAATCTTCCAACCTGCAACCGCGTAAGGCGCTGTTTGCACATACGCACGACGTTCGCCGTTCCATGGCAGACGAGCCTAACCGTATCACCGCGGTAACGCATAAGAAAGGCGTGTGGATCTGGATCATACCTTTCTCTACCGGTGTGACCTCTGTAGGTTTTGTAGGGGATCCTGAATTCTTTGCACAATATCCCGGTACAGAGGAACAGCAATACCGGGCGCTGCTGGAGGCGGAACCTTTTACCAGGGAACGCTTCAGGGATGTGGAGCTTGTATTTGAGCCCCGTGTGCTGCAATCGTGGTCGGCCACTACCGATAAATTCTACGGTGATGGATTTGTACTCACCGGCAACGTGACCGAATTCCTGGACCCGATCTTTTCATCCGGCGTAACTTTGGCCTGTGTATCCAGCCAAACGGCCGCCAAACTGGTGATCCGTAAGCTGAAAGGAGAAGACGTTGATTGGGAGAAAGAATACATGGCGCCTACCATGCAGGGTGTGAATACGTTCCGCTCTTATGTAATGGCTTGGTACGAAGGTACGCTGGACACCATCTTCTTCAAGCCTGATCCGGACCCGAAAGTGAAACAGCAGATCTGCTCAGTACTGGCAGGCTATGTGTGGGATATGAGCAATCCTTTTGTAGCCAATCATGATACAGCGTTGAAACGCCTGGCCCGGACCATTGAGCTGACTGAAAAAATAAAGGAAGGCAATATTGAATAAGGGAACCGCATATATTACCGGTCATTGTGTGATCCGCAGTCAGCAGGTATACTGCAACGGAGCACTGTTGTGGCAGGATGAGCCGGCAGCTTCGCTGCAGGAATTCCTCCGTAACGGGTATGACCGTTTTGCGGGGCAATATCCCAAATTTCATAAAATGGATAACCTCTGTAAGCTGGGATGGCTGGCGGCAGAGGTTTTGCTGCGCGAGGCGCCTGCTGTAGATCATCTGCCTGAGCAGGTGTCCCTGGTGTTAAGCAACCGCAGCGCCTCCCTGGATACGGATCTGCGGTACTACCATTCAGTAAAGGATATTCCAAGTCCGGCACTGTTTGTGTACACGCTGCCCAACATAGTAATAGGGGAGATCTGCATCCGTCATGGTTTTAAAGGTGAGCATGTTTTTTTTACCAATGATCGTTTTGATGCAGGGCAGGTAGTTTCCTATGCTCAGGTATTACTGGATACCGGCGCTGCTACCGCCTGTATTTGCGGCTGGATAGAAGTGATGGATCAGCAGTATGAAGCGGTGCTGTACATGGTGGAGAGAAAAGAAGAGGGGGAAGCATTACCGTTCAGCGCAGAAAGTGTGAAGCAGTTATACAAGTAAAGTGTTATTAATAATTATATGGAAAAATTGATGGCCGATCTGAAAGCGCAGATCGTAGAGCAGTTGAACCTGCAGGAAGTAAAACCGGAAGATATAGGGAACGACCAGCCGCTGTTTAAAGAAGGGCTGGGTCTTGACTCTATTGACGCGCTGGAGCTGATCGTGTTGTTACAACAGCACTATCACATCCGCATCGCGAACCCGGAGCAGGGACCTGAGATCTTCTACTCTGTGCGTTCCATGGCTGAATTTATCACAGCGCATCAAAAACAGTAGTGATGACAGGGAATGTATGGATTGCCGGTGGTGGCGTTATCTGTGGTATCGGGGCTCACCTGCAGGCCTGCCTGGAGGCTTTTGCCCATATGCAGCCCGGCATGCAGGATATGCAATACCTGCGTTCCATACATCGTGGCGTGCTGCCGGTGGCCGAAGTAAAGGCGGATAATGCCGAACTGGCTGCGAGGGCAAGTATGCCGGAGCACATCAGCAGAACTGCTTTGCTCAGTAAAATAGCGGCGGATGAGGCCTGGGCATCCAGTGGACTGGGCGCCCGCGGGCAATACAGAGTAGGTTTCGTTTCTGCCAATACCGTTGGCGGGATGGACAAGACTGAAGATTTTTTTGCCGACTACCTGCAGCAGCCGCCAACAGGCGGGCGCTTACAGCAGGTAGTGCATCATGAATGCGGCAGTGTGACTGAGCTGGTGGCTGATGCCATGGGCATCCGTCATCATGTGTCTACTATCAGCACCGCTTGTTCTTCGGGCGCAAATGCACTGATGTACGGATCAAGACTGATCCGTAACAATATTGTGGATGTGGTGATCGCTGGTGGTACGGATGCTTTGACGCGTTTCACCCTGAATGGCTTCAACACCCTGATGATACTGGACCCTGCAGCCTGCCGTCCTTTTGACGATACCCGTACGGGTTTGAACCTGGGAGAAGGCGCGGGTTATGTAGTGCTGGTAAGCGATGCCATTGCTGCCACTTTATCCAAAGGGCCCTGGTGCCGTTTAAGCGGTTACGCCAATGCCAACGATGCTTATCATCAGACCGCATCATCGCCGGATGGTACAGGCAATTACCTGGCCATGAAAGGCGCGCTGGAAATGAGCGGTCTGCAGCCGGAAGACATTGCCTATATTAACCTGCATGGCACCGGTACGCAGAACAATGATGATGCTGAAGGCAAAGCCATACAGCGTTTGTTTGCGCCGCATTATCCGGCCATGAGCTCTACCAAATCATTTACCGGTCATACGCTGGGCGCCAGCGGCGGCATAGAAGCGGTATTTGCTGCCCTGGCGGTGCAGGAGGGTATCATCTATCCCAATGCACATTTTACCACCCCCATGAAGGAATGTCCCTTGGTGCCCGCTACCGCTTTTTCGAGCGGCAACCGGATACCGCATGTGATGTCCAATTCCTTCGGGTTTGGCGGTAATTGCTCCAGCCTGGTATTTTCAAAACAATGAATTGATCAAGCATGAATATTTATATCCAGGGTATGGGTTGTGTATCACCGCAACAGACGACAGACGGCCCTTTCCTGGCGGATATCAGGGAGTATGAAATTCATCGCCTGAAAGCGGTGGAGCCCGATTACAAGCAGTGGATAGACCTGAAGCTGATACGCCGTATGGGCCGTGTGGTAAAAATGGGCGTAGCTGCCGCCAGGCTTAGCCTGCAGGAAGCTGCCGTGACCATGCCGGATGCGATCATCACCGGTACTGCCTACGGCTGCCTGGATGATACCGGTGTTTTTCTCTCCAAGATGATCAGCCAGCAGGAAGAAATGCTGACGCCAACGGCGTTTATTCAATCCACTCACAACACCGTGGGCGGACAGATCGCATTACTGCTGGGCTGCCATGCTTACAATAATACTTTTGTACATAAAGCTTTTTCTTTTGAAAGCGCCCTGCTGGATAGTATCATGATCCTGCGGGAAGGCACTGTGCAACATATACTTACCGGAGGATTGGATGAGATCACTGATCACAGTCATGCCATCTTATCCCGTTTTGGTTTATATAAACAGGAGCCCGTGCGTAATACGGCCCTCCTGCAAAGCGATACCAAAGGCACTATTGCCGGAGAAGGCGCCGCATTTTTTACACTGGGTACTGTAATGGCTGCACATACAGTGGCGCAGCTGACAGGGCTGACAACATTGTACCGGCCTGCTGATATACCGGAGATCACGGGAGCACTGCAGGTGTTCCTGGCTGCACATGCGTGCAACGCTGAAGATATTGACCTGCTCATCACCGGCCGTAATGGCGATGTGGATGAAGACAGCGCTTACGAAGCGATCACACAAGCCCTGTTCCCGCAAACAGCGGTGGCAGGCTTTAAGCATTTGAGCGGGGAATATCCTACTGCATCTGCTTTTGCTACCTGGATGGCAGCGCGGATACTGCAATGGCAGCAGCTGCCGCAGGGTATATTATTCAGTGGCGCAGCGCCGGCTAAGGTCAGGAAGATACTGATCTGCAACGGGTACCAGGGCACACATTATTCATTCATACTGTTAAATGCCATATAAGCGCTCATGCTATACCGTGCAACAAATATCGTCACCTTCGTATTGCTAGCTGTCCTGCTGGCATTGCACAACCTGTGGCAGCCTTTGCCCTGGTGGATATTTGCATTGTTGCTGATGGGTTATACATCCATCCTGGTATGGGGATCCATGAGCATTACCGCCGGTTTTTACATGCCGGTTACCTGTAAGGTAAACACTGCTGAAAAAGTGGTGGCGCTCACTTTCGATGATGGGCCGCAAACGTACTTTACGCCGCAGGTGCTGGATATATTGGAGGCGCAACATGCGCCGGCCGCTTTCTTCTGCATCGGAAAAAATATCGAAGCAAATGAGGAGCTGCTGAAGCGCATACATACAGAAGGGCACCTGATCGGCAATCACAGTTACTCCCATCATTTCTGGTTTGACCTTTTCGGTGCAGGACAAATGCTGGAAGAGCTGCGCCTCACCGATACGCTGGTAGAGAATGCTACGGGGCTCCGGCCGCATTTCTTTCGTCCGCCTTATGGGGTTACCAATCCTAACCTGCGTAAGGCGGTGGTGAGGGGAGCCTATTTTCCGCTGGGCTGGAACATTCGTTCGCTGGACACGATGGCAAAGAAGGAAGAAGAGCTGTTGCACCGTATTATCAGCAAGCTGCAGCCGGGCAGTATCATCCTGTTGCATGACAGTATGGAGATCACGGTAAAGATATTACCTGCGCTGATCGAAGGTATCCGCAGTAAAGGATATGCCATCGCGCGGATCGATAAAATATTAAATGTACCTGCTTATGTGTAGATGGATCTTATTGTGCTGCTTTTTTTGCGCACTGAACGGATATGCACAAACCGGAACTTATAAACCGGTGGCCGATGCAGCTGCTTTCAAAGAGCAGTTTGCCAAAGCCTCACAAGCCACACAGTCCATACAGGCTGATTTTGTGCAGGAGAAAGAACTGAGCATGCTGTCTGACAAGATCGTTTCCAAAGGAAAGTTCTGGTTCAGGAAAGAGAACAAGGTGCGCATGGAATACCAGCAGCCTTCTTATTACCTGATGATCATGAACGGCAGGGAGATCATTACCCGCGACGGGCAGAAACAGAACAAGGTATCTGCCAGAGGCAACAAACTGTTTGAGCAGATCAACCGCATCACCGTGGATTGTGTGCAGGGCAATGTGCTGAACAACCCGGATTTCACCTCAAAAGTGCTGGAGAATGCGCAGTATTACCGCCTGGAGCTGACGCCGGTATCCAAAGCATTGCAGCAGTATTTTAAAGCCATTCAGCTGCTGGTGGACAAGAAGGATTATTCTGTGTCGCAGATCATCATGCAGGAGAATGGCGGTGATAATACGAGCATCAGCTTTTTACATAAACAATTGAATGTACCTGTAGCGGATGCAGTATTCACGGCTAAATAAGATCCTGCTGGCAGCTGGTTGCCTGTTGTGCAGCTGTACATCTGTTTACAGAGGGCTGCAGCGTGTGGAAGGCGGCGATGCAGGCTGTATACAGCAGTTCAGGCCACAGTTCAGCAATACGCTGTACAGTACGCAGGTAGATATACTGAACCATCACCTGAGCGGGCTGCTGTTCTTCAAGCAGATGCCCGACAGCAGTCTGCGTGTAGTATTCACCAATGAAATGGGCTTTAAGTTCTTTGATTTTGAATTTACAAAGGACAGTGGTTTTGTGAAGCATTACATGATGCCCAGGATGGACAAGAAACCGGTGGTAAAGGCCCTGCAGAAAGATTTTGAGCTGGTGCTGATGCGGGCAAACTTTCAGCAGGCCAGTTTATTGCGCGACAGCCAATACCGCTACGTGGCCGTTCCTATGCCCAAGGGCAATAACTACTATATTACCGATACGGCTTGCACCCGGCTGGAGCGGATGGAAAAATCATCACGACGCAAACCGGTGGTGAAAGCGTGGATGTACAGCTACCGTGAAGGGGTGCCGGATACCATCCGGATAGAACACCAGAACTTTAAATTCAACATCTCATTACAACGCGTAGAAAAATAATGCTGGCAGGAAACTTTTATACGATCTTGGAAACGCAGCAGACAGCACAAAGCTTTGCTGCAGTACTGGCGCTGAATGCCGCTCATCCCATCTTTGAAGGGCATTTTCCGGGGCAACCGGTAGTGCCGGGCGTGTGCATGATGCAAACCATACAGGAGCTGCTGGAGAAAGGTCTTCAGCGCAAGTTGCTGTTGCTGAAAGCAGCCAATATGAAATTCCTGGCAATGATCAACCCGGTGGTGCAGCCGCAGGTCAATACCGAGCTGCAGTACACATTGCAGGATGATGGTACGGTAAGGGCGAGTGCCGTTATTAAGAGTGAAACTACGGTGTTCATGAAGTTTCAGGGCACTTTTAAATTAAGCTAATACTTGAATACAGCCGTACTCATACCTACTTATAATAATGCCGGTACCCTTGCACAGGTATTGCAGGATGTGTTGTCGCATACCCCGCATGTAATCGTGGTGAACGACGGCAGCACAGACCATACCCTGGAGGTGCTGGAACAGTTCCCTGCAGTACAGCGGGTAACGTATACCAACAACCGGGGCAAGGGCATTGCATTGCGCCGTGGCTTTGCGTATGCACGGCAGCAGGGATATGAGTATGTGATTACCATGGATGCAGACGGGCAGCATTTTGCGTCTGACCTGCAGGCATTTCATCAGCGTTTGCAGGAGAACGGCGATGCCATTATCATTGGTGCGCGCAACCTGCAGCAGGAGAACATGCCGGGCAAGAACTCTTTTGCCAACAAGTTTTCCAATTTCTGGTTCTATGTAGAAACAGGGATGAAAGCGCCGGATACCCAATCCGGCTACCGTATGTATCCCTTGCAGCAAATAGCGCCCATCCGTTTCTGGTGCCCCCGCTATGAGTTTGAGGTGGAAGTGCTGGTGCGCAGCGCCTGGAAAGGCATTAAGATAGACTGGGTACCGGTGCAGGTATATTATCCCCCGGCAGAAGAACGGGTATCGCATTTCAGGCCCTTCCAGGATTTTTCGCGTATCAGCGTGCTCAATACGGTGCTGGTGCTGATCACCTTCCTCTATATTAAACCGCGCGATTTTATCCGGTTCATGTTGAAGAAGGAGAGTTGGGTATGGTTGTGGAAAGAGGTAGTGTTGAACCCTCATGAATCTAACGGGAAAAAAGCATTATCAATAGGGCTGGGCATCTTTATGGGCATTGTGCCTATCTGGGGTTTCCAGATGCTGGTCGCATTGCTGCTGGCTACCTTGCTTAAATTGAATAAAGCGCTGGTATTGATCGCCGCCAATATCAGCATCCCGCCGATGATCCCGCTCATTATTTTCGGCAGTTTCCAGATGGGCCGTGTGTGGGTAGGTACAGACGCTACCTTTGTTATATTCAATAAGAACCTTACAACGGAGACCATGAAGCAGAATGTGCTGCAATACCTCTATGGCAGCGTTACGCTGGCTGTAGTGGCAGGCTTAAGCGCATTGCTGGTATCTTATGTGTTGTTAACTATATTCAGAAAGGACAGATCGAATGGGTAATTTCTTCACAGGCATTTACAATTTCTTTGCCCGGCATAATGCCTGGTTATGGATCAGCGCCATCGCCTGTTTTGTGCTGGCGGGCCTGCTGGCTTCCCGCATTCAGCTGGAAGAAGATATTACCCGGATACTGCCGCAGGATAAAACGCTGGACAAGCTGCAGCAGGTATTCAATGACTCGCGCTTTGCGGATAAGCTGGTGCTGATGATCTCGCAGCAAGACAGCACCAAAGCGGCAGAGCCCGACAGCCTGATCGCCTATGCAGATGACCTGACAAATGTGTTAGCCGGTAGTCATGCGCTCGCGCCTTATATTAAGAAAGTACAGGAGAAGGTGGAAGACACGGCGGTGCTGAACATGATGCAGGTGATCCAGGATCATTTACCGCTTTTCCTGGAAGCTGCTGATTACCGTACCATTGATTCGCTGATAAGCCCCGGGCGTTTACAGCAAACATTGCAACATAATTATCAAACCTTAATATCACCGGCCGGGCTGGTATTGAAGAAAGTGATACAGGCAGACCCGGTAGGTATGTCGTGGATAGGGATCCGGAAATTACAGCAGCTGCAGCTGGATGAGCAGTATGCATTGTATGACGGATACATTATGACGAAAGATCAGCGGCATTTGCTGATGTTCATCACACCGGCTAACCCGCCGAATGCTACAGGCAGGAATGCTAAATTCTTACAGCTGTTACAGGACACGATGCAGGCGGTGCAGCAGCGTAATCCGTTCACGGAAGCCTCATACTTTGGCGCTACGGCTGTATCTGTGGGTAATGCACAACAATTGCGGCAGGATACGATGTTCACACAGGGCATTACGGTTGTACTGCTGGTGGTGCTTATTGCTTTCTTCTTCCGCAAGAAGCGGGCGCCTTTACTGGTGATGTTGCCGGTAGCTTTTGGCGCCTTGTTCTCACTGGCATGTATCTATCTGCTCAAAGGAAAAATCTCTGTGATCGCATTGGGTGCAGGAGCGGTGGTGCTGGGCATTGCCGTGAACTATTCGCTCCATGTGTTTAATCATTACCGTCACCTGGGGGATATAAGAGAAACCATCCGTGACCTGGCCACGCCGATGACCATCGGCAGTTTTACCACTATCGGCGGTTTTCTGTGCCTGCAGTTTGTACACTCTCCCATGCTAAAGGATGTGGGTGTGTTTGCTGCATTAAGCCTGGTAGGGGCGGCGTTGTTCTCGCTGATATTCCTTCCGCACTGGATCACCTCTGCAAATACGCGACCTGCGGCCCATCGGCATACCTGGCTGGATAAGCTGGCAGATTATCGTCCTGAAAAGAATAAATACCTTGTTGTCGGCATTATACTGTTAACGGTGCTGTTCTTTTTTACTGCGGGTAAAGTAGGATTTGAAAGCGATATGATGCGCATGAACTTCATGCGTCCTGATCTGAAAGCAGCAGAGGCAAAGCTGAACCGTTTGAATGCATACACTGCACAATCTGTATATGTTGTAACAGAAGGAGCTACACTGGAAGATGCGCTGCAGGAGAACGAACGTATGCTACCCCTGATGCAGCAGCTGGAGCAAAAAGGTGTGGTAAAGAAATATGCAGGTGTAGGTGGATTGATTCTATCCAGGCAACAACAGCAAGCACGCTTACAACGCTGGAATAATTACTGGACGCAGGAGAAAAAGCAACGGCTGATCGCTTACCTGCAGCAGCAAGGTCCGGCTGTGGGTTTTAAAGCAAGCGCATTTGAACCTTTCGCCGGCTGGCTGCAGAAAGATTTTACCCTGATGCCTGCAACAGCACAGCAACAACTGCTGGCCAGCTCACTGGGCGATTATGTAACGGAGAAGAAAGACCGGGTATCACTGGTTACCTTGCTGAAAGTAAATCCGGCTGAGAAGAAGGCCGTATATGATGCTTTATCTGCTCAGACACATACAACAGTATTGGACAAACAATACGCCGCCAACCGCCTGGCAGAAGTGATCCGCAAAGAATTTAACAGCATTGCCTGGATGACCTCCCTGCTGGTGTTCTTTGCCTTGCTGCTGAGTTACGGCAGGATAGAGCTGGCGCTGATCACGTTTATTCCCATGCTGATCAGCTGGATCTGGATACTGGGCATCATGGGCATGTTTGATATTAAGTTCAACATCGTAAACATTATCCTCAGCACGTTTATTTTCGGCTTGGGGGATGACTACAGCATCTTTACCATGGATGGCTTGTTGCAACAATACCGCACAGGTAAGCAGCAATTATCTTCCTTCCGTTCTTCCATCTTTTTTTCTGCGATCACTACCATACTGGGCCTGGGTGTGCTGATATTTGCAAAACATCCTTCCCTGCGTTCTATTGCATTGATCTCTATCATCGGCATAGGATGCGTGGTGCTGATCTCGCAGGTGCTGATACCTTTGCTGTTCAACTGGCTCATCGCAAACAGGGTGCGTAAAGGCCGTGCACCCTGGACACTGAGTGGTTGGTTGTTGTCTGTAATTGCCTTTACCTATTTTACACTCGGCGCATTTTTGCTGACCTTCCTGGGATGGATATTGATCAAGCTGAATCCTTTCAATAAACAGAAAGGGAAGTATGTCTATCATAAAATATTGTCATGGTTCTGCTGGTCGCAATTGCACATCATGGGTAATGTGAAGAAGCGGGTGATCAATCCTTTGAATGAGCAGTTGGAAAAACCGGCAGTGATCATCAGTAATCATCAGTCTTTCCTTGATATACTACAGTCCGTTTCCCTTCATCCTAAAGTGATCCTGGTAACCAATGAATGGGTATGGCGGTCGCCAGTATTTGGTGCAGTGGTGCGCATGGCGGACTATTACCCGGTGGCAGAAGGCATAGAGACCAGCGTAGATAAACTGCGTGGCCTGGTAGAACAGGGATATTCTATCGTGATATACCCCGAAGGCACCCGCTCTCCTGATCCGGTGATCAAGCGTTTCCATAAAGGCGCATTCTACCTGGCAGAACAGCTGGGACTGGATGTTTTACCGGTGCTGATCCACGGCACTGCTTACACCATGAGCAAGGGCGATTTCCTGCTGAAGAACGGAACGATCACCGCGCAATATTTGCCGCGTATCAGTCCGCAGGATGCGCAATGGGGAAGCGGCTATTCAGAACGTACGAAAAAGATCAGCCGTTATTTCAAAGAGCAGTATGAAGTATTACGCAGTGCAACAGAAACACCCCGTTATTTCAGAGAGCAGCTGATCTATAACTATATCTACAAAGGGCCGGTGCTGGAATGGTACATGCGCATCAAAACGCAGATGGAGAACAACTATACGCTTTTTGATGAGCTGGTACCGAAACAAGGGCGTATACTGGATATTGGTTGCGGTTACGGATTTATGCCGTATATGCTGCATTTCCTTTCTCCTGAACGTACTATTACGGGCATGGATTATGATGCGGACAAGATTGCTACAGCTGCACACTGCTATCTCAAAAATGAAAAGCTGGAATTTGTATATGCCGATGTGGTGAATTACGCTTTCGGTAAACACGATGCTTTTATTATCAGCGATGTGCTGCACTACCTGCAGCCGGAAGAGCAGGAGCAGGTGTTGCTGCGCTGCTGGGAGCAACTGGAGCCGGGAGGCGTGATCATTGTAAGGGATGGTGATGCCGACCTGGGCAAAAGGCATGAAGGCACCCGCTTAACGGAATTCTTCAGCACCCGTGTGCTGGGCTTCAATAAAACAAAGAACGATCTGTCTTTCTTCTCTGCGGAACGTCTAAAGCAGATCGTTGCTAAAATGGGCGCTTGCCTGGAGCAGATAGACAATACAAAGTATACTTCCAACGTAATATTTGTAATAAAGCGATGCAGTACGATGTAGCCATTATAGGTAGCGGGCTGGGAGGCCTGGTGTGCGGCGCTTTGCTGAGCCGTAACGGCTACCGTGTGGTTATATTTGAGAAGAACAAACAGATAGGTGGTTGTCTGCAAACCTATGCGCGTGATAAAGCCGTAATAGACTCCGGCGTGCATTACATAGGCGGGCTGGGGGAGGGAAAGAACCTGAATAAGATCTTCTCCTACCTGGGCATCATGGATAAGCTCCGCTTGCAGCGCCTGGATGTGGAAGGCTTTGATCATATTGCATTTGGTGATGATCCTACCACCTACCGCCAGGCCCAGGGCTATGACAATTTTCTGCAGGAACTGCTGAAAGCGTTCCCAGGTGAGCGCAGGGCATTGGAAGAATACTGTCATACCATGAAGGATGTGTGCAGCCGTTTTCCACTCTATAACCTTCGCACGGGCAGTTACGGTGAAAAGCTGGAGGTACTGGGCATTAATGCCAGCACTTACTTCGAACAGCTGACTGACAATGAACGTCTGCGAAATGTACTGGCTGGTAATAATCTCTTGTACGCCGGTGTAAAAGATAAGACACCTTTTTATGTGCATGCACTGGTAGTGAACAGCTATATAGAAGATTCCTGGAGATGTGTAGACGGTGGTTCGCAGATCGGTAAATGGCTGGCCCGCGCTATTATGGAAAAAGGCGGTGTGATCTATCGCAACACGCCTGTGAAGCAGATCATCGGCGAAGGCAACAAAGTAGCACACATACTGCTGGAAGACGGGCGGCAGGTAAGCGCTACGCATTATATTTCCAACCTGCATCCGCATCAGACCTTAGAGATGACGGACAGCGACCTGATACGCGGCGCCTACCGTTCGCGCATCAGCGGACTGGAAAATGCTATAGCACCTTTTATGCTCAACATTGTGCTGAAGCCAGGTGCTTTTCCTTACCTGAACTATAACTACTACCATCATCAGACCAACGACGCATGGGCAGGTACTGACTATCACAAGGACAACTGGCCGCTTACCTACGGACTGTTTGCCTCTGCCAGTTCCAGGCACATGCCTTATACAGATACTATTTCCGTGCTGACTTATATGCGCTATGAAGAAATGGCGCCCTGGCAGCACACCTTTAATACTACCTCGGTAGAACAACCCAGGGGAGCGGATTACGAAGCGTTTAAAAAAGAGCGCGCAGAGCAATTGCTGGATGTGGTGGCGCAACGGTTTCCGGACCTCCGGGAAAAGATACACGCTTACTATACGGCTACACCGCTGTCTTTCAGGGATTACCTGGGTACTGCAGACGGCAGCCTGTATGGTATACAGAAGGATTATAAGGACACGCTAAAGACCATGATCCCCCAGCGTACCAAATTGACCAATTTGTATCTTACCGGGCAAAACCTGAACTTGCATGGCATCCTGGGCGTAACCATCAGCGCCGTGATGACCAGCGGGGAAATACTGGGGCTGGACTGGCTGATAGATCAGATCAACAGAAACGATATTTAAGCAATGACAAAGAAAAGAAGCGGCTGGAGAAAATTTGGACGGATACTATTATACATAACAGGCGCATTCCTGTTACTGATACTGGTATTGGTGATCTACGTGATGAGCGTATCGCATATCGATCCGCCGGAGATTGCAGATAAACATGCCCTGCAGCTGCAACGCACGCAATTAGATACTTCCTGCTACACCATCGGCAATAATTGGTTCCGCAAAAGCAACAGCGGTTTGTATGAGATGTATGTGGAAGGAGCGCCCTTTGAAAGAGGCGTGGTCTACGGTAAACTCTCTGCAGAACTGGTGAAAAGGCAGGAGGATATTTTTGTGGACCAGATCCGCAAGATGATCCCCTCACCATCTTACCTGCATTTCCTGAGATATTTTGTAGGATGGTTTAACCGCCACCTGGCCGCTAATATCGCGGAAGAGAACAAGGAAGAGATCTATGGTATTTCTTTTTCCGCCTCTGATCAATATGATTTTATCGGCAGCAATTATGAGCGGATCCTCAACTATCACGCTGCACATGATATCGGCCACGCGCTGCAGAACATGATGCTGGTAGGTTGTACTTCTTTTGCAACCTGGAACGACCGCTCTGCAGACAGCAGCCTGATCATCGGCCGCAATTTTGATTTCTACATGGGAGACAAATTTGCGGAAGACAAGATCGTAGCGTTCTATCATCCTGATAAAGGTTATCGTTTTATGATGGTGACCTGGGCAGGGTTTACCGGTGTTGCTTCCGGCATGAACGAAAAAGGATTGACGGTTACCATCAATGCGGATAAGAGCGATATACCTACCGGTTCTGCTACACCGGTATCGCTGGTGGCCAGAGAGATATTACAATACGCTGGCAATATACAGGAAGCCTGGGCCATTGCGCAGCGCCGGAAGATGTTCGTGTCAGAGTCCTTCCTGATCGGTTCTGCTGCCGATAACCGCGCAGCTGTTATCGAGAAGACACCGGAGGGCATGGATATGTATGATCCGAAGCAAAATTTCATTACCTGCGCCAACCACTTCCAGGGTGATTCGCTGAGCAAGCTGGCCTCTAACCAGGAGCAGATCAAGCAAAGCGCCAGTCCTTACCGTTTTCAACGCCTGAGTGAATTGCTCGCACAGAACGGGCCTAACACCGTGCAGAAGACGGTAGAGATCCTCCGGGACCGCAAAGGCTTGCAAAACCGGAATATCGGCATGGGCAATGAGAAAGCGCTGAACCAGCTGATCGCCCATCACGCGGTAGTGTTTGAGCCACAGAAGCAGCTGGTATGGGTGTCTACCGCCCCCTGGCAGCTGGGTAAATTTGTAGCCTACGATCTTAAGAAGATCTTCGGCATGCATGGCCTGCAGCAGAATAAAGAAGTGTATGACAGCACACTGACCATAGCGGCAGACAGTTTCCTGCTGAGCAGTGATTACCAATCTTTTGTTACCTTCCGTAACTTAAAGGCACGGATCATGGAGGGTAAAGAGGTGAATGTACAGGAACTGATCGCCTCCAACCCGGAGTTCTATCATACCTACGTACTGGCCGGTGACTATGCATTCAGACGTAAACACTACCAGGAGGCGAAGCAATATTACAAGACTGCACTGACAAAAGAGATCGCTACGAAACAAGAGGAAGCGCATATACGCAAACAGCTGGAGAAATGTGATCAGCCATGATATACGGTATCGGCACAGACATAGTAGAAGTAGAGCGGGTAGCAGACAAGATCCGGAAAGGAAACGGTTTCCGGGAGCTGGTGTTCACTCCGCATGAGATTGCCTACTGCGAACAGCAGGCGGCGAGCTATGAGCACTATGCTGCGCGCTTTGCCGCTAAAGAAGCCCTGCTGAAAGCATTGGGCACCGGCTGGGGGAACGGAGGCGTACATTTCAATGAGATAGAAATTCGTAATGATGCAGCAGGCAAACCGGAGCTGCACCTGGTAGGCAATGCAGCCGGCCGTTACGATCAACTGAATATTAAACAGATACTGGTATCACTATCGCATGTTAAATCCACCGCAGTAGCGATGGTGATCATAGAGGTTTAAAGATATGTATATACCCGACATAGAACTGCAATCTGCCGCTGCTATCCGGCATTTCCAGGAAAGAGAGGTGCTGCACCTGATAGGGTACCTGCGGCAATTCTCTCCCTTTTACCAGGAGTGGTTTGCCAGGCATCATATACAGCCAGGGATGGTGAACAGCCTGCAGGACCTGGCGAAAATTCCCCCCGTTACCAAAGAAGACCTGCAGCAACGCAACTGGGATTTTCTTTGCGTAGATAAAAGCAAAATAGCTGAATATACTACTACTTCGGGCACCCTTGGCAAGCCTGTGATCATTGCGCTGACCGCAAATGACCTGACCCGCCTGGGTTACAACGAATACATTTCTTTCTGTTGTGCAGATGGCACAGAGGATGATATCTACCAATTGATGCTGACGCTTGACCGCCAATTCATGGCCGGTATGGCATATTATACGGGCATCCGGAAGCTGGGAGCCGGTGTGCTGCGTGTAGGGCCCGGTGTCCCATCTTTGCAATGGGAGAACATCCAGCGCATCCAGCCTACGACTATTGTGGCGGTGCCTTCGTTCATCCTGAAGCTGATCGCATTTGCGCAGGAGCATCATATAGATATTAATGCTTCTTCTGTGAAGAAGGCCGTGTGCATAGGAGAGAACATCCGCAATGTAGATTTCTCCCTGAATGTGTTGGGCAAGAAGATCACGGAGCAGTGGGATATTAAGCTGTTTTCTACTTATGCATCTACGGAAATGCAAACGGCGTTTACGGAGTGTAAGGCAGGCCGTGGTGGTCATCACCACCCGGAGCTGTTGTATATAGAATTGCTGAATGAGCAGGACCAACCTGTAGGTCCCGGTGAAGAGGGAGAAGTAACTATTACTACCCTTGGTGTAGAAGGCATGCCATTGCTGCGTTACAAGACGGGTGATATTTGCAGATATGAAGCCGATGCTTGCAGCTGTGGGCGTAATACAATACGTCTTTCGCCGGTGATAGGCCGTAAAAAGCAAATGATCAAGTATAAAGGGACAACGCTATATCCGCCCGCTTTGTTTGACCTGCTGAATGAAATGGAGGAGGTAAAGGAGTTTGTGGTGGAAGTGTTTTCCAATGAGATAGGTACGGATGAGATCCTGCTGCATTTGTGGCCGGTATCAGAGTCTGAGGATACGGACAGGAGGATCAGGTCTTACCTGCAGGCTAAATTGAGAGTGATACCGCAGATACGGTATTGCGGACAGGCGGAGATTATGAAAATGCAATTGCCGGAGGGGAGCAGGAAGGTAATGAAGTTTGTGGATAACAGGCAGGTAGGCTAAAACGTAATATATGCTTACGAAGAAACAGGTTGTGACAGTGTTAAAGGATATGCCCAATATATTTGAAACTGAGCAATTATTTGATAAGCTGATATCGTTGAACAAAATTGAAGAGGGGAGGTGGCAAATAAAAGACCGGGGGACTCTAGGGTAGTTAAAAACTACCGGCGCAGATAAAAAAAATCGGCGGCCGATAAAATGATGGTCTCCTTTCGCGTCATTGCGAGGAGCAGGAAAGAGCTAGAGCGTGGGGCGACGAAGCAATCTCCTAACACAATCTTCCAATAGGATCTTCGCGGAGATTATGCTAGGAGATTGCTTCGTCGCCCCCCTCATTTCCCTCTGCTGCTCCTCGCAATGACGGGGATGAAGACCCGAGTGTTCTCTATGGGCATCCAATGACGTTTACTGAAGACCTTTTGCTGTGAGCTTCGCAACGACGCAATTAAAAGGAAAAATCCGCCTCTTTTTCCGGGTTATCCAGCTTCGTGCTCTTGCGTTCCTCTTTCACTATCACGTGCATCATATTGATCTGGCTTTCATGCTGGCTATACAGTATATCATTCGTTACATGCACTTTCTTCACTGAAGGCACCTGCTTTACTTCCAAAAAGCACCAGGCGGCTTCTTCCTCTATCTGGTAGCCCAGGTACTTTAAGGTCACCGGTTTGCCGTCTACCGTAATATGCAGGTGCTGCTGCAGGTAATTATTAATAAAGCCGTCTACCGCTGTCCGGTTGGCGGGATGCATGATATCCACGGTGGTTTTATTGGCCGTTCTGAGGGCAGCTTCCAGGTCGTCCGCGAAGATGCGGCAGCTCACTTCCAGTTCCTGCTGGGCGGCATTATGCCTTATTTCTGTTACACTTACGTAGAAGGGGTGTACCAGGGTAAACCACATCGGAAGCAGCCATTTACATAATATTAAGCCCACTTGACTAAAAAATTTTAATTTTAACGGTTTAGTTTATATAATTACCAAAATTAGACAAAATACAGGCAATGAGCGAATTCGCCACGTATTTCAAGATCGGATGGCAGCATATAGTGGCGTGGGAAGGATACGACCATATCTTGTTTATAGTGGCTTTGAGCGCTATTTACCTGCTGAACGACTGGAGAAAGGTGTTGATATTGGTTACAGCATTTACGGTAGGACATTCTATTACGCTGGCTTTAAGCGTTTTAAATGTGGTTCGGGTATCTACCCGTTTGATCGAATTCCTTATACCGGTGACGATCTTCATTACCGCTTTGTTCAACATTATCCGCCAACCAAAGTCAGAGCGCCCTGGCGCTGTACAGCTAAACTATTTTTTTGCCCTGTTTTTCGGGCTGATACACGGTATGGCTTTTTCCAACCAACTGAGAAGCCTGCTGGGGACAGACACCAGCGTGGTAACACCGCTGCTTTCATTTAACCTGGGCCTTGAATTTGGCCAGGTGCTGATCGTGATAGCAGTATTGCTGGTATCCGGTATTGTAGTGAACCTTACCGGGATCAAACGCAGGGATTGGACCGTGTTCATTTCCGCTGCCATATTTGGGATTGCTTTTATGATGGCAATAGACCGTTTTAAAGAACTAATGATATAATCTACACCGCTAATGAGAAATAAGCATTTCTTGCTGCCGCTTGTATGTTGCGGCTTTGCGAATCTATTGATGGCACAGGCACCTAATCCTAACGGCTCTAATCACGGCACCCGTTTTGAGCAGCTGGGCACTATCCTGCAGGATCCTAACATGTACCGCTCCGCTTCCGGCGTGCCCGGACCAAAATACTGGCAACAGCGTGCGGACTATGACATTACCGCCAGCCTGGATGATGAGAAACAAAAGCTCACCGGCTCGGAAACCATCACCTACTACAACAATTCTCCCGATCCGCTCACCTACCTCTGGCTGCAGCTGGACGAGAATGAGCACGACCTGAAAAGCGATAACAACCACTTTGACGGCAGCCATATGTCTGATAAAATGTCTATGTGGGATGTGAATCACATACTAAAGGAAGACAAAGATCTGGGCGTAAAGATCGTGAAGCTGACAGACGCCAGCGGCAATGCGCTTCACTATACCATTAACCAGACCATGATGCGGGTAGACCTGCCCAAAACGCTGATGCCTGGAGAGCAGATCCGCCTGAAAATAGACTGGTGGTATAACATCTCCAACCGCATGTCTGAAGGCGGCCGTGGCGGTTATGAATACTTTGCAGAAGATAAGAACTACCTGTACACCATGGCGCAATGGTATCCCAGGATGGCCGTATACTCCGATTTCCAGGGCTGGCAGAACAAACAGTTCACCGGCCGCGGAGAATTTGCGCTCACCTTCGGCAATTTCCATGTAAAGATGACCGTACCGGCTGATCACGTAGTGGGCGGCACCGGCGAGTGTCAGAACTATAAGGAAATGCTGAGCCCCGCCCAGTTTAACCGCTGGCAGCAGGCGCAGAGCAGCAAAACACCCCTGGAAGTGGTAACGTTGGACGAGGCAAAGAAGAGCATGCAGGGCAAATCTTCTGCTACCAAAACCTGGGTGTTCGATGCACAGAACGTGCGCGATTTTGCCTGGGTAAGCTCCCGCCGCCTGGTGTGGGACGCCATGGCCACCAATGTAGAAGGTAAAAAGGTAATGGCCATGTCTTATTACGGTCCGGAAGCCTATCCCTTATACAACCGCTATTCTACCAAAGTAGTAGCGCATACACTGAAATCCTATTCTGCACATACCATCCCTTATCCTTACCCGGTGGCTATCTCTGTAGAAGCCGCCAACGGCATGGAATACCCGATGATCTGCTTCAACTACGGCCGCGCTGAAAAAGACGGTACCTATTCTGAAACAGTGAAGAACGGTATGATCGGGGTGATCATCCACGAAGTAGGACATAACTTCTTCCCGATGATCGTGAACTCTGACGAGCGTCAGTGGAGCTGGATGGACGAAGGCCTGAACACCTTCTGCCAGTTTATGGCAGAGCAGGAATGGGATAACAATTTCCCCTCCAACCGCGGTCCTGCGCATAAGATCGTAGACTATATGAAAATGCCCAGGAACCAGCTGGAGCCGATTATGACCAATTCTGAGAATATCATCCAGTTTGGTCCCAATGCTTATGCCAAGCCGGCCACCGCGCTGAACATACTGCGTGAGACCATCATGGGCCGCGAGCTGTTCGACTTCGCTTTCAAGGAGTACGCAAGGCGCTGGGCATTTAAACATCCTACCCCTCCTGATTTCTTCCGTACCATGGAAGACGCCAGCGCAGTAGACCTGGACTGGTTCTGGAGAGGTTGGTTCTTTGGTATTGAGCCGGTAGATATTGCTATTGACAGTGTGAAATGGTACAGGCTGAATACACAGGAGCCAAACGAAGTAAGCAAAGACGACAAAGCCGTATTTGACAGGAAACTGGATCATGTGGCCCGCAGCCGTAACAAGGCAGCAGGCGTGAAGTTTGCCGTAGAACAGGATACTGCGCTGCAGGACTTCTACAGTAAATGGAACCGTTTTGCAGTGAGCGATGAGGACAAGGCAAAGTATAATGAGTTATACAGCTCTCTGTCTCCTGAAGAGAAGAAGCTGTACGACAGCAAAAAGAATTTCTACGAAGTGTCTTTCTCCAATGTAGGCGGCCTGGTAATGCCCCTGATCATTGAGTGGACCTATGCAGACGGCAGCAGGGAAACAGAGCGTATCTCCGCCTATATCTGGCGTAAGGATGAATACCATGTTACCAAGGTCTTTGCAAAGGATAAAGAAGTGGTGTCTGTTAAGCTGGACCCGCAACGTGAAACAGCTGATATTGACGAGGCCAACAACAACTGGCCCAGGGTATCCCTGCCGTCTAAATTTGAGCTGTTCCGTCAGCAGGAGCGCCCCAGGGGATCCTCCACAGGGAACAATCCCATGCAGCAGGCAAAAACGGCTGGTAGCAAATAGTACATACTACTATAATAAGTGAATGACAAATGTAAAAGCGCCTTTGCTTTTACATTTGTCATTTTTATATTGTACCAATAAAATTCCAGTTTCGTGTTTATGAAGAACATGCTTCTATCGGTCGCCTTTCTGTTGGCAGGCGCATTGGCTACCTACGCCGCTAAAGTAGATACCATACAGATCTACAGCCAGGCAATGCACAAATCTATTAAATGCGTGGTGGTCAGGCCTGATACTTACAGTAAGCAAAAAGTGAAGCAGTTTCCGGTAATATACCTGCTGCATGGTTATAGCGGCAGTTATGCGGATTGGGCGCGTAAGGCACCGGGATTCGCCAAGCTGGCGGATACTTATCAGTGTATGATCGTATGCCCGGACGGGGGCTATGGCAGCTGGTATTTTGACAGCCCGGTGGATAGCAGCTGGAAATATGAGACTTACGTGGGAAAGGAGATACCGGCGTATATAGATAGCCATTACCGTACCTTGGCAGACAGGCGCCACAGGGCTATTACAGGTTTGAGCATGGGCGGGCATGGGGCCTTGTTCCTCGCGATACGGCATAGTGATACTTTTGGTGCAGCGGGAAGTATGAGCGGGGGAGTGGACTTCAGGCCTTTCCCTAAGAACTGGGATATTGCTGAAAGGTTAGGGAGTATAGAGGAGCATCCGGAGTATTGGAAGGACTATACGGTGGCGACACAGGCAGAGGGCTTGAAGGATAGCGTGTTGTCGTTGATCATAGATTGCGGGGTGAAAGATTTTTTTATTGATGTGAACAGAAGTTTGCATCAGCAGTTGTTGAAACAGGGAGTGGCGCATGATTATACGGAGCGGCCGGGAGAGCATAATTGGGAGTATTGGAGTAATGCGGTGGGGTACCAGGCCTTGTTTTTTCATAGGTTTTTTAAGCGGAGCTTGAATAAGTAAGGATGATGGAGGAGATTGTGTTGGGAGATTGCTTCGTCGCGCCACGCGCATAGCTGCGCAGCTCCTCGCAATGACGGGACTGAAGACCCGGTTGCGCCGGGTGAATGAATAAAAAAGCCGGCTCCTTTACGGGCCGGCTTTGCTGCTTTTGCTGCGACTGGTATATGAAAAAGTATATCTGGATAAGTAACCTTCAGTGGTTTTTAAAGAAAGGCCGCCGGCGAGATCACCAGCGGCTTTTTCAAACGTGTGAAATGTAGATAGAGAGTATAGTGGTGGATTATGGTTTATCCCACCACAGTCTCGTTCCTCCGTTATCGGCTCCGCCTAATAACTGGATAGCTTTTTGTACTTCTCCCTGGTTGGTGGTATACTCCGCCTGGGGGAAGGCGATCCTTCTGATCTGTATAGCAGTGTTGATCGTTCCGTTGCTTTCGTTATGCACTACCGGGAATAATTTAGGATAACCGGTACGGCGGAATTCAGACCAGGCTTCCTGGCCTTCAGGGAATACCGCCAGCCATTTCTGGGTGATGATACGTTCCAGTTTCACTTCGGTAGTTGCAGCTTCGTCCCACTTAATGGTAATGGTTGAAAGGGCCGGCGAGTTGTTGTCAGCGCTCTTGGGGTCTACATAAGCGGCAGGTTTGCTGGTAGCGTCGTTGATGTACTCAGCAGCCTGGTCGCCTACGCCCCACTGGTTGAACGAAGTAGAAATGCCTCTTTCATACAATGACTGTGCGGTACCGCCGGCATTGGCCCAGCCGCGGAGGGCTGCTTCTGCTCTCAGGAAGAATACCTCTGCTGAGGTCATCAGCTGCAAGGGGGTATTTTCCCTGAAAGTTTTAGTCTTGGCGTATGCCAGTGTAGAGAACCCGCTATAGCCTGGTTTGGCCGTTACGGCGCTGCCTATGCGAATACCTTTGTACTGGCCGGGATAAGCAGACGCAGGGTCAAAGTATTTACCTGTGCGCGGATCATGGTACCCCGTGAGGTAAGATTCCATGGAAGCGCCCATGCTGATATCGCTCCAGCCGTCTTTATTGGTAATGGTATATAAAGGATGTTTTAAGCCGAAGCCGGATACCATCACGTTGTCTGCCAGGGTTTCCATCAGGCCGCCATTGTCTGCCAGCGCTTTTTCGCCTTCTGTTTTCGCCAGTGCGGCATCTGCTTTAACAATGCGCAGGGCCAGGCGAAGGCGGAGTGAATTCGCAAATTTGATCCACTGGCCGTAATCGCCGCCATAGACCATATCGAACTTGGTGAAAGGAGAGGCGTCAGGGTTAGCTGCCCTGTACGCTTTCAGGTTGGTTACCGCAGTATCCAGCTCCTTGAAGAAGCGTTTGTAGATATCCTGCTGGCTGTCGTATCCAACGGAGGTACCGCCCTGGCCGTACTGGCTGTAGGGGATAGGTCCGTAGATATCTGTAACGCGGTGCATAGCCTCTACTTTCAGGATCAGCGCTACTGCCCAGAAGTCGGGAGCTGCGCTTTGTGCGCCACGCCTTTTTATTTCTGTAATAGGCGCCATTACGCGGTTGTAGGCCAGGCTGAAAGGGAAACCATTCCAATCGGGCACCAGCGCGTAGGTAAGGTTGCTGACGTTACCCCTGAATGGGTTGGGAGACATCATGTAGCCGGAATAAACATCCGCTATCAGGTTTTGCTGCAGCTGGTATTCCCAGACAGTATTGTTATAGTTATAGTAAACAGCAGACTGGATCTGCGGAAAGAAACCGCCGATGTAGTTGAAGTCAGGCTTCAGCTGATCTTCTGTCAGACCGGTAGGATCTGTATTGTATTCTTCAAAGTTCTTGGTACAGGCGCTGGCCCCCAGCAATGCCGCCAACGCAAGCGCCGCCAGTGATTTATATTTATTGCTGATCTTGTTCATCTTCCTTGTTTTTTTTAGTGAGTTACTTAAAAGGTCACATTCAGGTTAGCGCCAAAGCTGCGTGTAGCAGGCAGGCTGAATACATCAACACCTGAAAGTCCGTTACCGGTAGACATGGTCACTTCCGGATCATACGGCGCCTTTTTGTGGAAATAGATCAGGTTGCGGCCGATGAGCGACAGTTTCAGGTTCTTCACAAAGCTGCCTTTCAGTATGGAAGCAGGTAAGGAGTAACCGATAGAAGCTTCGCGCAGTCTTACGGTAGAAGCGCTGTAGATGTACTCGCCACTCACGCCGGCGCGGCCGCCGATGGTAGTATACCACAGCTTAGGATCGATGCTGCTAACAGCTTCTTTGGTATCAGCCTTTACACCGTTGATGGCTACACTGCCGTTGGCACGTGCATCGCCGGTTACTTTGGATACGCCGTACTGGTCCAGCATGGCCTGTGTGAGCGATAATACCTGTCCGCCGAATTTGCCATCCACCAGGAAGCTAACGCTCAGGTTCTTGTAGTTGAAGCTGTTGTTCCAGCCGGCCTGCCATTTAGGATTGGGATTGCCGATGAATTTCTGATCGCCTTCTACCAGGGGAACACCGTTGGCGCCGATCAGGATGCGGCCCTGCTCATCGCGCTGGAACACCCGTCCGAAGATATCACCATAGGAACCACCTACTTCGATCACAGAAGTGTAAGCGTTAGATCCGGGATCTGTGAGCACAAAGCGGTCGATATCCGGAGCCAGCTTTTTCACTTCGTTCTTGTTGCGCGAGTAGTTGATAGTGGTATTCCACTTAAAGTATTTGGTCTGTATGAGGTTGTAACCCAGCAATACTTCTATACCGGAGTTCTGTATATCGCCTGCGTTGATGTAACGGAAGCTGTAACCGGTGCCGGGTGGTACGGCGATCTGGAAGTACTGGTTAGTGGTGTTTGTTTTATACCAGGTAAAGTCCAGGCTCAGCGCGTCTTTCAGGAAACGCCATTCAGTACCTACTTCCAGTGATTTGGTCTTTTCAGGTTTCAGATCATCGAAAGGTTGAATGGTGTTGAAGTCGATAGTACCGCCTACAGCGCCCAGTCTGTTCACAGGATAGGTAACATAGATAGGCACAGAGTTACCTACCACTGCATAAGAACCTCTCAGTTTTGCATAGCTCACCGGCTCGGGCAGGGTCAGCATGTCGTGCAGGATAAAGGACAGACCCACTGAAGGATAGAAGTAAGAACCATTGGGTGTGCGGCTTAATTTGGAAGACCAGTCGTTACGTCCGGTGAGATCCAGGAACACCAGGTCTTTATAGGAGATGCTGGCGTTGCCGAATACTGCCTGCAGCTGTTCATGACGTGCAGGTTCAGTAACGATGGCGCTGCCGGGCGTCATGTTCTGGATGGTAAAGAAGTTGGCGATGTACAGGTTGCCGTTATAGGAATCTGCGCGCATGCCTTTGGTTTTGGTATCTGTGATGCTGCTACCTACCAGTGCGTTCAGCTTGATATCGTTGAACGATTTGGAGAAGTTCAGGATCACATCGCCATAGAACTGTGTAGTGGTCAGGTTGCTGGTGATGTATCTGCCGTTAGGGCCAGATAATACACCATGTGTGCCTGCGTAGATATTTGCGTCGTAAGTATCGTTGGTACGGTCCATATTACCGCGTGCCTGGATGTTCAGCCAGTCGTTGAACTCGTAACGGGCAGAAGCGCTGAAGAGTGTTCTGGTACGTTCTGTAATGCTGGCGTTGCGGTGAATGATCCAGTAAGGGTTCTGCTGTACGTCTTCATTGAAGGGCCAGTTCTGCAGGTTGATCTGCCTTACTTCGTTGAACTTTTCGATATTGTTTTTATACGGCGCTAAGTCCATGCCTCTTGGAAAGAGATACAGGCCGGTGAGCGGGTTAAAATATAAGCCTGTTACCGGTGCATTGTTCACCTTCTGGATGATCACGTTGGCGCTACCGTCCAGTGTCAGCTTGTTGTTAAGGAAGCTGCCTGTTTCGCGGAAGGTGATGTTGTGACGGGACAGTTTATTTTCAGGTATGATACCGCTGGAGCGGGTGTTGGCATAAGAGAAATAAGTTTGTGTTTTCTCTGTGCCGCCTGAAAGGCCGATGGAGTTGATCCATGTATTACCAGTGCGGTAAAAGTCATCCAGGTTATCGTGGCCGCCGTTGATAGCAGGTCCCCAGCTTTGTGTGGCGGCATTGGGATCCTGTCCGTATGAGTTCTGGAACTCGGGCTTGATGGCCACTTTATCTACGGTAAAGCTGCTGGAGAAATCTACTTTGGTATTACCTGATTTTCCTTTTTTAGTAGTGATCAGGATCACGCCGTTACCTGCCTGGCTACCATATAATGCAGCGGCAGAAGCTCCTTTCAGTACAGAGATGCTTTCAATGTCATCGGGGTTCAGGTTGGAAATACCGTCTCCACCATCGCGGCCGGGAGCATAGCTGATGTTGCCATCGCCACCCCAGGTGCTATTGGGCTGCTGTACAGAATAGTTGGTCATCGGAATACCATCTATTACATACAGCGGCTGGTTAGTGCCCTGTGCGGATTTATTACCGCGCAGCAATACTTTTACGGAACCGCCTGCGCCGCCGCTGCTGCGGCTGATATTAACACCGGCTACTTTACCGTTGAGGGAGTTCATGAGGTTGGGATCTTTCGCAGTGGTCAGTTCTTCGCTGCCAATGCGCTGCGTAGAGTAGGTTAACGACTTTGGCGTCTTTTTAACGCCCAGTGCAGTTACCACCAGTTCATTCAATCCCCTTACATTTCCCTGCAGGGTTACATTAATGGTAGTACCGTTACCAACGGGTACTTCTGTTGCAACAAATCCAATGGAGCTGAACACCAGTACGTCGCCGGGGTTAGCACTGATCTTGAAGATACCGTCAGCATTGGTTTGGGTGCCTTTGTTGCTGCCTTTTACCTGGATGGTAACACCTGGCAGCGGCAGTCCCTGTGCATCGCGCACGGTACCTGTGATTTCCTGTTCGGCCGCATTATAGGTCAGGGTTTTGGCGGCTGCAACAGCATGCAGTTGCGCATCTCCCGCCAGTATGAGGCAGAGCAGAAGACTTGCAGGTTTGCATGTCCATGAGAGACGTGATTTTCTGTTCATATGTGTTTTTGGTTGAAATTGTTCATGTATGGGCAATACTTCTCCCCCCGCAGCATATAGCTGTGTTTTTTTTACGTCATTCATAACTTCATTTCACTAGTGTAAATGCATGTGCATGGCCGTATCCAATGGCGGATGCAGAATAGGGGTCGTACGAAAAGAAGGGAAGTACTATCGCACTAGAAAACTTTTTTGATTATTATACAAGGGGCCATTTAAAAGTGGATTGCAGCTCAATTTTTTTGCCGCTGCTGCCGGACTCTCTGGCTGCTTCAATGATCTCCAGTACATGTAATGCGTGTTCCACTGCGATCAGCGGTTCTTTGCCGGTAACCAGCGCTTCCGAGATAACGGATGCGCCTTGCTGCCATACGTACGTACCCGGGTCTTCAACAAAACGTTTAGGCGGTTCAGTGAATGAAGTGGCAAGGTCTACACCAAAGGGCGCCCAGTCATAACCTACCAACCCCATATTACCTTTCGTGCCCCATATAGAAATAGTATGCTGTTGTTGTCCTTTGCCTTCATGGCCGTAGGGATCAAAATAATTAAAGCCGCATTGTACCTGTGAGAGGGCGCCGTTGCCATGGTCCATTACAACGATGGCATTGTCTTCTGCTGCTACGGGTATTTTTCCTTTGTTGTCAACTGTGCGTTCATGGGTAACGATGCTGGTCATGGCAATAATGGCCTTTGCGGGGCCCAGCAGGCCTGTTAAAGTGGCAAGGTTATATACGCCCAGGTCAGGCAGGCTGCCGCCTCCTTTCTCATAAAAGAAGGCAGACCAGGTGGGGCCGAGGTGACCGTAGTGTGCATGCGCCGCGGCCACTTTTCCCAGTGTGCCTTCCTGAATTGTTTTAGACATGAAGGCAAATTGCGGGCTGTTCACTACGGCCGGGGCTCCCCATATGCGAAGGCCTTTCGTTTTTGCGAGGTCAAGTAATGCTTTTCCTTCTTTATAAGTATTGGCCATGGGCTTTTCGCTCCATACATGTTTTCCGGCGTTCAGCGCCTGCTCGTTCAGGCGGCCGTGTTCCTGCATATCCGTTAGCGTTACCATCAGGTCAAATGGCGCGCCGGCCAGCAGCTGATCGATATGCGGATAATGGTTGGGTATATTATATTCTTTTGCCCGTTGTTGTGCGCGTTCATAAATAATATCACAGGCGCTTACCAGTTCCACGTAAGGGGATTTAGATAAGTGAGGCAGATATTGCCCGGAAACGCTGCCACAGCCTATTACCGCCACCCTGATCTTTTTTTCAGGGAGTGTAAGCGCGAATCCCTGCAGAGAAGTGAGCAGCATAGATATACCAGCCATGGTGGTGCGCTGCAGGAATTCATAACGGGAAATGGTGTTCATAACGAAAGATTTATTGTTTCAGCCATGGGCTTTGAAAGCCTAATTTTTTCAGACCTTGTTGTATGTCGGGGATCTGCATGAATAATTTCCATATCAGCCCGGTCCTGTAATTTTCTATCATCACCACAATGGGCCCCTGGTCTATTGCCAGGTGGCTTTCGGCGTACCATTGCTTTGTTTCGCTGAAGCCATCTACAAAGCCGTATTCGCTCCATATTTTATCTCCCAGGTCATAATAAAAATGCCGGAGTGCCTGCATGCTGTACTCCGGCGTATAAGGAAACGAGGAGAGTGCTGCTGTTGGTTGTATCACGCCAAAATCTTCTGAAGGGCTGTGCGCTACATAACCTTTGTAACTGTCGCCTGCTGTAAGCCCCCAGCAATTGGCGCCATAGCCTTTGTATTTTTTCGGGTTCTCTATACAATGCTGCCGGTTGATGAGCGTATGATTCGTGTTTTGCTCCCAGTAATCGGTAGCAAAATCTTTCAGTCCGTGTGGGTCTATGCCCATGAATGTGTAATGTGCAAAGAAGAGCGGGCCGCCGTAATCAAAGCCCAGGGGCAGCTTGATGCCGTAATAAGTTTGGCCGTTGAAATAAGAGGCGCTGTTGATCCAGCAATTATTGTACACTTCCCTGTTAATGGGATGCCGTGGCGAGGAAGCCGACATGATATAAGTAATGAGACATTCATTCCATCCACGGATAGGGAAGTTCATATCCCAGCTGTTATAGGGGCTCCAGTGCCAGTACAATGTACTATTGCTGTTGTTGGTGTGCCAGTTCCAGTTGGCATGTTCCCACAGCTGTGTAACGCGGTTGCGGAAGTATTTTTCCAGGTCGCTGTCGCCTTTGAAATATTCGCGTGCGCATAGGAAGCCCATCAGCAGGTAGGAGGTTTCTACAATATCAGCGCCGTCATCCAGCTTACCGAAGGGAATGGTTTTACCGGTGGCGCCATTCATGAAATGAGGAAAGATGCCGTGATAACTGTCTGCCTTCAGCAGGAAATCTATCATTTGTTTTAAGCGCAGCAGGGCAGTATCCTTTCCTATCCATCCTCTTTCAACGGCAACGATAGTGGCCATAATGCCGAAGCCCGTGCCGCCAATGGCACAGGCTTCGGGGCCGTAAGTATTAGTGCTCAGATTAGGTGTTCCATATGCTTCATCGGCATAGTCCCAGAAATATTCGCCGCGGATGGTGTTGCTGCGCTCCCGGGCAAGGCCGCTCACAGGATGGGCAAAATGCCAGAAGTACCGGAAGGTTTGTTGCTGCACTACTTCCAGCAGTGCAGTATCAGGCAGGTTGGGTATGATACCTACCGGCCTGATGGCATTTGGAAACCCATCCTGTTTGCGGTTTTTTTGCCCGTACAATGCATGAAAGCCGCAGCTGAGCGCCATCATCATCAACAGGAATGTTCTGCAGAATATCGTCATACTAATAGCCCGGGTTTTGTGTTAATCTTCCCTGGCTGATCAGTATCTGGTTCAGCGGAATGGGGAATACTTCATGTTTCCCATCAATAAAGTTCTTGCCTTGCGCTCTCATTACCGTGCCTGCTCTTCCCTGCCGTACCAGGTCAAAGAAGCGGTCGTGCTCCATGGCCAGCTCCACTCTTCTTTCCCGCCAGATGGCCTGCCGCAGCTGTGCCTGATCTGTAACCGTTACATCCGGTAATACGCCGGCTACGCCACCGCGTGCCCGGGCCCTTACCTGGTTCAGTGCCAGCAATGCTTTTGCAGGCTGTCCGGCTTCATTGGCTGCTTCCGCATTGATCAGCAGCACTTCTGCATAGCGGAGAATGCGTATATTCTTGCTGGTGTTCCAGCCATCGTAATTGGTTTCTTTTGTCTGGCTGGCGTATGACTTGTAGTTATAGCGCGGGTTGGCGGCATCGGTGCCGATCACTGCGCCGTCCCACAAGGTCTGTCCTGCAAAGTACATGGTGCCTGCTTTGCGCACATCGCCTGGTTCGTAGGCCGCTTCCAGGCTGGCGCTGGGAGAGTTGAAGCCCCAGCCGTTAAAGCCGCCTGTAACAGTTGCACGGGCTCTTTGCGTTTCAGAATATCCGCCGATGCCCCAACCTTCGCCGCCATTCTGTGCCTGCACTTCAAAGAGTGATTCACGGCCGTTCTCAGTGGATTGTCTCCATAGCAAAGCATAATCAGGCTCCAGGGAGTATTCGCCGGATGCGATCACCTGGTCGGTAGCTGCGATGGCAGCGGCCCAGTTCTTTTGATAAAGCTGCACTTTGGCGAGCAGGCCGAGGGCAGCGCCCTGTGTAGCACGTCCTACATCAGCAACGCCGTATGCACTCTTTACAGGAAGAGCGGCTGCCGCTGCCGTGAGGTCTTCCACTATCAGCGCATAGATCTCGCTTTTAGGCTGGCGGGTATAAGCACCTACTACTTTTTCTATATCATCGGAGCTGTATACCGTATCTATCAGCGGCACATCCCCGTAACACCTTACCAGGTTGAAGTAGTAATAAGCGCGCAGGAAGCGGGCTTCTCCCACCAACCGGTTCTTTAATGCTTCCGGCACATTGGTGAATTTGGGCACATTGTCTATTGCCTGGTTACAGCGGCCTACGCCTACGAAGTTGGCTGTCCATACTTCTGAAGGGGAGAGGCTGGTAGGCGTGTAGGTGAAATTGTCCATCTGGTCTTTATCAGCGCCTACATCGCCGGGGGTGCTGCCTTTATCAGCATCATCAGAGGTAATGCTGCTCATCCCTATCCAGGAGAATACATGCTCGCCCCACTCATTTAACTGGGCATAGCAGGAGTTTACAAATTGTGCAGCATTCTCCGGTTTTACAAAGGTAGAGTCATCTCTTATCAGCGTGCCTTCAGGCGGAGGATCGAGCCAGCTTTTCTTACAGGATATGCTGATGACGATGATCAGGGAGAGTATTGTGAGTATCGGAAATATCTTTTTCATAAAAAACCTAAGGCGGTTATTTAAAGTTAATGTTGATACCTATCATATAAGTGGCAAGGGTGGGGTAAACGCCCAGCTCAAGACCACTGTTCAACGCATTGGTGCCTGGCAGCTCAGGACTGAAGCCTGAGAACTCCTTAATGATGATCGGGTTCTGCGCTGAGATATATACCCTGGCACCGCTCATGAAAGCCTTGCTGATGAGGGAGGAAGGCAGGTTGTATCCCAGCGTTATATTATTAACGCGGAGGAAAGACCCGGATTCAACAAAATAGGTGGAGGGCGGAGGAATGTTGTTGGATGCCCTTGGTTCTGTAGTGTTGGTATTGGCAGGCGTCCAGCGGGAAGCGCGGGATGCTTCGATATTATCATTACCAAAGCGCACCGCTTTTTTACCATTGTATACTTTGTTGCCATGATTACCATAGCAATCAAAGGAGAAGTCGAGCCGTTTCCAGGTAAATCCGCCGCTGATGCCGTAGTAGAACTTAGGTTGGTAGGAGCCTACAAATACCCTGTCCCTGGTATCCAGTGAACCATCGCCGTTCACGTCGCGGTATTTAAGATCGCCCGGTAACGCGCCTACGAAATGCGCTGATTTGTCAATCTCTGCCTGGTCCTGGTAGATGCCTTCCACCTGGTATACCCAGAAGCTGCCGATAGGCCTGCCTTCTACGGTATAGGTGGTTATTTCGCCGTTGCCCAGGCCGCCTTCTGCCAGGTCAATACCGCCCCTGATCTTATCTACGTTATTGGTGTTAAAGGTGGCGTTTACACTGAAGCGGTAAGTAAAGTCCTGGTTCCTGGTGTTATTCCATCCCAATGCTATTTCTACGCCTTTGTTCCGTACATCTGCAGAAGGGGAGAGGATCCCGTCTGCATCTACAAAGGGCGGCGCTGGCACCCTGATATAAGCGTTGGTCAGTTTGTTGTAATAAGATACTTCACCTGTCAGGCGGTTGTCCAGCAAACCGAACTCTATACCGGCATCCACGCCTTTAGTGGTTTCCCAGCTGGCGGTGGCATCCTTGATCTGATCAAAGGTGATGCCTCTTACCAATCCGCCGGGGAAGCCGTAAGGATTGGTTTGCGTGATAGACAGCAACTGTGATAGTTCATTATTGATAAGCCTTGAAATACCATCATTCCCTAATTCAGCATATCCCACTCTCAGCTTTAGATAATCCAGCCAGCTTACTCCTTTCATGAAGTTTTCTTCTGTCATGATCCAGGAGCCGGCTACTGAATAGAAAGTACCCCATTGCCGGTTGTCGGGGAAGGCGCTGGAGCCATCACGCCGCAGTACGCCGTTCAGGTTGTATTTATTCTGATAGCTGTAGGTGAGCCTGGAGAAGATACTTCTGCGTTGCAGGTTGAAAGCCGCGGTACCGGCGGGTACGTAGGTAACGGTAGGATCGCCCTGGTTGATATACCACAGGTTCTTTTGGGGCGGCACATTGGTGGCTCTCATTTCTATGCGCCTGCCTTTGTCTTTTTCTGCCGTATGTCCTACCATTAAGGAAAATGCATGATCCCCGAAGGCATGTGAATAGCTCAGGATATTATCCCATACCCAGTAGAAGCGGTTATGATCTGTCACGAACAATTCAGAAACGGGGTGATTAAAAATGTGGTAGTTGTAAGAAGGTTTGTACTCAATACTATCCCCGTAGGTTTTATCAAAGCCCCATGCAGAACGGAAGGTAAGGCCCTGGATGGGCGTTAATTCTCCATAGATGTTTCCCTGGTAGCGCTGTGTTTTAGCCAGCTCGTTGCCCAGTTCCAGGGTGGCTACGGGGTTAGATACGCTTAATGCGCTGATATACCCATAAGTGCCATCCGGATTTTTTACCGGTACGGCGGGCGACTGGCGGTAGGCATCTGTAAATGCATTGTTGGATTTGTTATCTCTGTCGCTGATAGATACGTTCAGCACATTACCGAATTTCAGGAATTTGGCGGGGCGGAACTCGTTGTTAGAGCGAAGTACGATCCTGGAGTAATCTGCACCTTTCAGAATACCTTCATCTCCAAGATAGCCGGCGCTGAAGAGGTAGAGCGCATTCTCTGAACCGCCGCTCATGGTAACGTTATAGTTCTGGAATAATCCTTTACGGCTGATCTCATCAAACCAGTCGGTATTGTAGCGAAGGGTGTCGGGATTGAACAGCGGAGGTTCGCTGTTATAAGCCCTTGCTTCGTTGGTATAATCTGCGTAGAGACGGGCGTCAGCCATCTTTACTTTGTTGGTCATCTTCCTGAAGCCAACAGCGGCATCCACACTTACGTTTATCTTTCCTGACTTTCCTCTTTTGGTGGTGATCAGCACTACGCCGTTGGCGGCACGGCTACCGTAGATAGCTGCGGCACCGTCTTTCAGCACGTCTACTGATACTACGTCGGAGTTGTTGATGTTGGTAATGTCGTCAGTGAGCACGCCATCCACAACGTACAAGGGATTCTCGTTGGTGAGGATGGTGTTCAAGCCCCTGATCTTTACGCGCGGCTGTGTACCGGGCTGGCCGGATGCCGTTACCTGTATACCCGGTGTAAGGCCCTGTAAGCCTTGTACGGGTGTTAATACCGGCTGCTTCTGGATCTGGTCGCCCCTTACGGTGGAGATAGCACCAGTTACCTGTCTCCTGGTTTGCGTGCCGTAACCTACTACCACCACTTCATCCAGCTTTGCGTTGGCGCGTGCCAGTGTGATGTTATATTCCAGGTCGCTGCCTACGGTAATTTCCTGTGGTGCAAATCCTATGGCAGATATCTGGAGCACCTGTCCGGGATTGGCGTTTAGTTTGAATTTACCGTATTGGTCGGTAACGGTGCCCATGTTGGTGTCTTTGATCCTGATAGACACGCCGGGTATTGGTGAACCGGTGCTATCGGTAACAGTACCCGTAATGTCTGCAGGCGGTGGCGGTGGTGGTTCTTCCGCTGCATTGGCGGGCGGTTCAGGCGCCGCTTTTTTCACAATGGTAATGGTCTTGTTCTCAATTGAGAAATCAAGCGGTTGATCTTTCAGGCTTTCTTTCAGCACTCTTGCCACAGGGGCATTGCTGACGTTAATGGATACCGGTCTGGCATTTCGCAGCAGCCCGGCATCGAAGAAGAATACGTGGCCTGACTGGCTTTTGATGGCCGCGAATACTTTTTCCAGTGGTACATTCTTTCCGGAAAAAGTGATGTTTTGGGAAAAGCCATTAGCGCTTGCCAACTGGCAAGCAAACAAGAGTAGAACTACAAGTTTCATAACTGTGGCGTTATGGTTGATAAATGTTTAACGAGTCATGGCATTACTACCATTTTATTACCTTCAATGCTGATGTTTACCTGGTTCTTTTCCAGTATGCGCAGTACTTGCGACAGCGTAAGATCGCGTTGGATCTCGCCTTCAAATTCCCGTTGCGGAATGGTTCCTTTATACTCAATATCTACATTGTACCATCTTGACAGCTGACGTAACACGGCAGGCAGACTGGCGTTGTGGAACTGGAATAAGCCGTTCTTCCATGCCATTACTGCTACAAGGTCTGCATCCGGTACTACTTTCAGTGTTCCCTGTTTGTTTAATTGCGCCTGTTGTCCCGGCTTCAGGCGACTGTCTCCCTGTGCGCCGCTGACGTTTACGGCGCCTTCCAGTAATGTTATTGCTACTGTTTGTTCATCGTCGTAGGCCATCACATTAAAATGCGTGCCCAATACTGCTATGCGCGTGTTGCTAAGCGATGAAGGCTTTTTAACATCAACGATGAACGGAACTTTCTTTTTGCTTTTGTCTGTTAAAGCGGCAATCTCGAAATATACTTCCCCGCTGATCTCCACTTCTCTTTCACCTGCTGCAAAGGCTGTCGGGAAACGGAGGGAGCTGGCGGCGTTCAGCCATACCCGGCTGCCATCCGGCAGCGTGATCTGGTATTGTCCGCCGCGGGGTGTGTAAATGGTATTATATAAGATCCCTTTACCGCTGGCTTTGCCGCCTTGATATGCCAGGCGCCCGCTGTCCAGCTTGATCACTTTGGTGTTGCCCTGCTGTGCAAGGGTGCCGTTCTGTGCGCTGTCCAGCGTAATGGTGGTGCCATCGGCCAGGGTAAGCGTTGCTTTGTTGGTGCCGGGAGGTATATCGTGTTGATAGGAAGCCGTGGCAGCAGGTACGCTGCTGTTACCGGCTTGCCGGTTAATATAGAAGAGGGCGCCTATGCAAATACATAACAATACGCTGACGGCAAGGGCATAATACCATTTGTGGATGCGGTAAGGAGCAGGTTGGGCGACAGGGGCATTGATGCGGTTGATGATATCGGGAAAGGCAGCTGCTTTTTCTTCTTCTATCTTTCTCATCCTGTCAATGGCCTTGCTGATACGTTCCTTTTTCACCAGCTGCAGGAACAGCTCCTGGTTGCTGTCTTTTTCGCGCAGCCATTCTTCCAGCAAAGCGCTCTCCGCCTCCGTGATGCTCTGATCCAGGTGCTTGTGGATAAGATTAGCGATCTGATAGGATCTCCTTAGTACTCTTTTTTCCATAACGCGGTGCTTTCAGGTGAATAAACCCGCCCTTGTATATAGAAACGACTGAGTGTTACATAAGGCCTAAATGCAGGCAAATAAAATTATTCCAGGGTATGGGCTAAGCAGGCGCATAAGAGCAGCCAGGCTGCGAGGTGCTCTTCAGACAGTTTTTTTCTCAGGAGCAGGATGGCCCTCGCTTTCTGGTTCTTAACTGTTTTTATAGAAAGATGGAGTTTATCGGCAATTTCCTGGTTCTTCATATCCTCCAGGTAGCTCATTTTGAATATGCTTCTGCATCCGGTGGGCAGTTCTTCTATGGCGTTGTAGATATGCCAGTACAGCTCTGTACGGATGAGATGGCTGGTTACGATTTCCTCTTCCTGTTGTACGGAATTATCTGCTATTGCTTTTTGGGATCTTTTGGTGATGCGGAGATGTTTCTGAAAATCGAGACAGGCATTCTTAGTGCTGATGTATAAAAATGCCTTGATGTTTGTTTCTGTATGAAAGTTTGTCCGCTTTTGCCATAGCTTGATAAAAATATCTGCTACTATATCGGCAGCAGCAGCCCTGTCCCCGGTCATCTGTTCGGCAAAGAAACGGAGCGGAGTGTAAAACAGCTCATAGTAGTAGCTGAACGAAGCGGTATTACCGTTTTTGAACCCGGTAATATGAAACATATTACCGTTGTGGTGTTCGTGACGCATAACGCAGAATGCAAGCAAATAACCTACCTGATAAAGTTACGTATTTCTATGGATATACCCTCTTCAGTGCTTTACTATATGCTTCCAGACAACGCTGACGGGCAAATTCATGCGCTACAACCGGTTGTGGATAATCCGGGCTATCCAGTTCGGACACCCATTTCCTGATATATTCCAGCTTGGGATCAAATTTTTTTGTCTGCAAGCCTGGATTGAAGATCCGGAAATATGGCGATGCATCGCAACCGGTGCCGGCGGCCCATTGCCAGTTGCCGTTATTGGAAGCCAGTTCATAATCCAGCAGCTTTTCAGCAAACCAGGCTTCGCCCCAGCGCCAGTCTATCAGCAGGTGTTTGGCCAGGAAAGAAGCGGTGATCATGCGTACCCGGTTGTGCATGAAACCGGTTGCACTAAGCTCCCGCATACCGGCATCCACAATGGGATAGCCTGTAGTGCCGTTGCACCAGCGTTCAAATTCTTTTTCGTTATGGCGCCAGCTGATATGATCATATTCAGGTTTAAAAGCCTTGCCTTGCCCTACATGTGGAAAATGCCAGAGGATCATCTGGTAGAATTCCCGCCATATAAGTTCTTTCAGGTAAACGGAACTCAGTGCTGCTGCACGGTGTACAAGAGAGCGGATGCTGACGGTACCAAAGCGCAGGTGTACCCCTATCCTGGTGGTGCCTTCGGTGGCAGGAAAATCACGTTGTTTTTCGTAATGCCGCAGGGTGTTGTCATCCGGTATGGCAGGGGGGAAGGGCCTGCCGGTGGGATTGAACCCGATGGATTGAAGGGAAGGCAGGCGTTTTGCGTGCTGCTGAAAGAAGTTATGCAGATGCAGTTTTACCAGGTGGCCTGTTGTATAGTGTTCTTCCAATGTAGCCAGCCAGCGTTTGCTGTAAGGGGTGAACACGGTGTAGGGTTTTCCATCATCCTTTACCACTTCACTTTTCTCAAAGATCACCTGGTCTTTATAGGTATCAAAAGCAACGCCGTTATCCTGCAGCAGTTTGCGTACCGCCTTATCTCTTGCGATGGCGTAGGGTTCGTAATCATGATTGGTGAATACTTTACTGATGCTGTACGTTGACAGCAGTTGTTTAAAGACTTGCAGGGGTTTGCCGTGATATACTTCCAGCGAAGCGCCTTTTTCTGCCAGCTGCTGTTGCAGCTTTTCGAGGGAGGCGTGAATGAATTCCACGCGGTGGTCTGCTTTGTTATCCAGCTGATCCAGGATATCCGTATCGAAAATGAAGATGGGCAATACGGGTTTGTCCTTTTTCAGTGCGTGATATAATCCCGCATTATCTTCCAGCCGCAGATCACGGCGGAACCAGAAAACGTTCACATCCATAAGCGTGGTATGATTTCCTTAAAGGTACATCTTATTGCCTGTCCCACCATAAGGGTGTGCCACCGTTGTCAGGCCCGCCAAGTGTTTGTACGGCCCTTGCTACTCCGGCAGGGTTGGTGGCATATTCCAGCTGAGGGAAGCTGATACGGCGTATGAACTTATCCGTAGGGATCTTTCCGCCGCTGTAGTTTAATACTACCGGGAATAATTTAGGATAGCCGGTGCGGCGGAATTCGGCCCAGGCTTCTTCTCCTTCAGGGAACATGGCGATCCACTTTTGTGTAATGATGCGTTCCAGCTTCTCTGCCGTGGATGCATTGTTTTCCCACTGAATGGTGATCTTGCTCAGCAGCGCGCTGCCGGAAGGTATATTGTTAACTGAATTCCTGGGATCTGTATAAGGTTTAGGCTTGTAGGAGTGGTTGCTGATGTAGGCAGAGAAATAGCTGTCCAGCTGGTATTGCGAAAAGGACGCGCGAACACCGTTCTCATAGTTGCTGCCTGCATCGCCTGCATTCTTCCATCCGTAGAGCGCGGCTTCCGCTTTCAGGAACCAGGCCTCTGCAGCGGTCATCAGCTGGATCCTGTTGTCTGCAAACTGCCGCATAGACAGTTTGGAGAAGCCGCTATAGGTATCCCGGCTGGTGATGTTCACGCCATTGCGTATGCCGCTATACGAAGAGTCGCGGGTGTCCGAGCATGCAAAGTAGGAGGGCAGCCTTGGGTCGCGATAGCCGGTCATGATAGATTCCATAGGCGCTCCCATCCGGATATCGTTCCATTTATAGCAGATCACATACAAGGGATGTGATACCGGGTTAATGTTGATGCTGAAGTTATCTGCCGGAGTAGTGAGCAATCCGAGCGGGTGGCTCAGGGCGGCTTCTCCTTCTGCGCGTGCCTTTTCCGGGCTCACCGCAGAGATACGGATGGCCAGGCGCAGGCGCAGGGTATTGGCGAATTTTACCCATTTGATATAGTCGCCGCCGTAAGCAAGGTCAAAGGCGGTAAAGTTGCTTTTGATGTGCGGGGCGGCATATGCGGTGAGCGTGTCAATAGCCTGCGCAAGATCTGTGAAAAAGGCGTTGTAGGCGTTCTGCTGGGTATCGTAATCAATGCTGCGATCCGGATTGATCACCCCGTATTTTGTATAGATAATGGGGCCGAACACGTCGCTGACGCGGTGCATGGCGGCTACGCGCAGCAGCTGCGCCCAGGCGTAGAAATCGGCATACTGGCCCCTGGATTTCTCCTGTACAAATTTACAATTAGGCATTACGTTGCCGTAAGCTACTGTCCATACATGATTGTTCCAGTTATCCAGGAGGTCGTAGGTAGTATTGTTGCGGTTAGATTCAAAAGGTGTGGGCGTCATCATATATCCTGAGTAGACGTCGCCTATCAGGTTTTGCTGCACCTGCGCTGTGGCAGGGTCATTGCTGACGATGATGTTGAGCATGGTTTGCACCAGCGGTTCGCCGAGCAATTTCAGGTCGGGCTTCAGTTCATCCTCATTAAAATCATAAGGATTCCTGTTGATATCCTCAAAGTTTTTGGTGCATGCGCTGCACAGCACCTCACATACGAAGGATACCAGTATCACACGTTTGAACATATTTTGAACAAACCACATTTCACTAATTGTATTTCACTTGTTAGCTTAAAATCCCACCCTGATATTCATTCCGATACTTCTTAAAGCAGGCTGGCCAAATACATCGATGCCCTGCAGGCCGTTACCGGAGCTCATGGATACTTCCGGATCAAAAGGTGCATGCAGTTTAAAGAAGCAAAGGTTCCTGCCTGTGATGCCTGCCTGTAATTGCCGTATCCACTTAACGCGGATAGGCAGCTGCCAGCTAAGCGATATTTCGCGCAGGCGGATGTTAGTGGCATCGTACATATACAGTTCGCCGATGCCTGCCCGGCCGCCTATGGTATTATAGTATTTCTGTGCATCATATTTACCGGAGAAGGGCGCGCCGTTCTCGTTTACCGCATTCAGGGCCACGCCTCCGTTATCCCGCGCCCGGGCGCTGGCTTCACTCACGCCATATTCATCCAGGATGGCTTGTGTAATGCTCATCACTTTACCGCCAAACTTTCCGTCTACGAGGAAGCTGAGGGTAAGGCCTTTATAGTCCAGGGTATTATTCCAGCCCAGTGTAAAGCGCGGGTTAGGATTGCCTATGTTTTTCAGGAGGTCTTTATTGGTTTTCAGGTGCCCGTCTCCATCTATTACATACTGACCTTTATCGTTCCGGTACAGTTCTTTGTTGCTGTAGATATCACCCCAGGAGCCGCCTTCCTTGATGAAGGAACCGTACATATTGGTCTGGAAATCGGTCAGGATGAAATAATTTTCAGGGCCTGCGCCCGGTATGTCCGGGTCGGTGAGCCGGATCACTTTATTCCTGTTAAAGCTGTAATTGACAGCAGATTGCCACCTGAACGCTTTGGTGCGTATGGGCATCAGTGTTATAGTGGCTTCCAGGCCCGTATTCTGTATGTTACCCAGGTTGGTGGAGTAGAAGAGGTAACCACTGCCCGGCGGCGCAGGCACTTCCATATACTGCTGGTAGTTATTGTTCTTGTACCAGGTAAGGTCAAGGTTAATACGGCTGTCCAGCAGGCGTATTTCTGTGCCTGCTTCTACAGAGCGGTTATCTTCCGGCTTAAGATATACACCGGGGTAGGGAGCGCGCGTGTTGAACGAGATCCTTGTCACCCCTGCCACTGTCTGTAAGGTAAAGCGGGAAGGGTTTGACATATAGGGCGCAATATCATTGCCTACCCTGGCATAGGAAACGCGCAGCTTGGCAAAGTTCACTGCCGCGGGCAGTTTCATCATCTCGCTCAGTATGGCGGCGAGCCCGGTAGAATAGTAAAAGTATCCTTTACCTGCGATAGGTGTGTAGGCAAAGGTGCTTGACCAGTCGTTACGTCCTGTCAGGTCCAGGAAGAGGCATTCCCGGTAGCCCAGTTGTGCGCTGGCAAATACGGCCTGTAGCTGCTTACGTTCAATGTATTGTTGTGCATCCAGCGCCTTGCTGGAAATATCCGCCACGGAGAAGTGGTTGGCGATGCTGAGGCCCGGGTTGGCATTCTGATTGGTGCTGATCAGCGTTCTGTCATGCGCCCTTACGTCCATAATGCTGGTGCCCAGGGTGGCCGACAGGCGCATGCGCTCGTTTAGCTTACGCGCGGCGCTCAGTATGAGGTCTCCATACAGCTGGGTATTGGTCTCTTTTTCCAGCGTATAGCGGCCGTTAGGCGGCGAAAGCACGGTTTGTGTACCTGCATAGGCTTTCAGCTCATACTGGTCATAAGAGCGGTCAAAACTGCCCCTTGCCTGGATATTCAGCCAGCTGGCCAGCTGGTATTTCAGGGAAAGGGAGCCCATGCTGCGGGTCCTGTTCTCTTCGCGCAGGCTTCTGTACAGGAGCCAGTATGGATTCTGCTGGTCGTCCTGGCCTATCCATTCTTTATCGTTGCGGATGTTCCACCAGTTCTGGAGCATCAGGTTGCGGGAAGGGTCGAAATATTCAAACTGTTTATAGGCATTGAAACCGAGCCCTCTCGGGAAATTGTACAAGCCTGTAAGCGGGTTGAAATAGAGGCCGCTGGCAGAGCGGTTCAGGGCTTTCTGCAGCATGAAGGTAACATTACCGTCTATTACCAGGCGGTTATCCAGCAGGCGCAGTGAGCCACGGTAGTTAAAGGTATGGCGATCCAGCTTACTGTTGGGCAGTATGCCTTTATTGGTGGTATTTGAGTACGAGAAGTAAGAGGGCGCTTTATCCAGTCCGCCGCTGAAGGAAAGCGAGTTCGTAAAGGTAGCGCCTGTATTGAAAAAGGGCTTTACATGGTCCGGCGCATTTACCGGTGCTCCCCAGCTGTCTGCCGATCCCGGTTGAGGATTCCCTTTATCATCTGTATATGGCAGGATGGTTTGTCCGTAGCGGTATTGCAGTTTCGGCAGGCGCATGGGCGTTTCTATGGTAAGGTCTGAAGAGACGTTGATATGTCCTTTGCCGGGCCGGCCTTTTTTAGTGGTGATCACGATCACGCCGTTGGCGGCCTGGCTACCGTAGAGGGCTGCGGCGGAGGCGCCTTTCAGTACGCTGATGGTCTCAATATCGTCGGGGTTCAGGTTGGAGATGCCGTCGCCGCCATCCCGTCCGCTGTTGCCTACGATGCTGGAGGATTCTCCCCAGATATTGGCCGGTTGGGAAGGTGTATAATTGGCCATGGGCACGCCATCTATGACATATAAGGGCTGGTTCTCGCGGGTGGATTTGTTGCCTCTCAGGATCACCCTGGCAGAGCCGCCGATACCGGATGCGCTGCGGAAGATATTGACCCCGGCTATTTTGCCCGAGAGACTGTTGATCACGTTCACGTCTTTTACACGGGCCAGGTCTTCGTTGCTTAGCTGCTGGGTGGAGTAGGTCAGTTCGCTGGTTTGTTTGGATATCCCCAGGGCTGTCACTACAAATTCATTCAGCCCTTTGATGTTTTCTTCCAGGGTGATGTTGATCTCGCTGTTGTCGCCGATAGCGGCTTCTTTATGCAGGCGCCCTACGGAGCGGAACACCAGCACGTCGGTGGCGGTCCCTTTTATAGAAAAAGTACCATCTGCCGAAGCCTGTGTGCCCCTGGTAGTATTTTTTACCAGGACGGTGGCGCCGGCCAGGGGGCGGCCCTGTGGATCGGATATACGTCCGGTGATCTCTTTTTCGGCGAGGGCAAGGTGCTCCAGCTCGTTAGCTGCCGTGGTGTCTGCCGCCGCTCCTACAATGATCTTATCTTCTTTTAAAACGAATTTGAGCCCGGTTTGACGGCTTAATAGCTGCAGTACTTCCTCGATGGGTGTTTTATTACAGTGGAGGCTTATTTTCTTTTTCAGCTGCTGGCTCAGATCGGCTTTATCGTAGTGGAAGTTGAGGCCTGTCTGGGTGGCGATCTCTGTCATCACCGCTTCCAGTTGTTTATTCCTGGCGTCTATGCTCACAAGTATAGGTAAAATAGTGCCTGCAGCCGGCAGCAGTAAGAGCAGCAGGCCGGCAGTCATACCTGCCAGGCGGAAGTATGATCTTACGGTCGTGGGCATTTGTGTAAGCTATTGGCAATTAGCTTCTAGCTACTAGCTGTTAGAGTTGGCAAGGGCTAAGAGCTAATGGCTAAACGCTAACGGCTGTTTTTCAGCACGATAGTGTCGTTGCTGATAGAATAAGAAAGGGACTTGGCAAGGCATATGGTCTCTATCACATCCTGGAGGCTTTCTTCTTTGAAGAAGCCCGTGTACTTCCATTCCTTCTTGTCACTTTGGTTGATGATGGTAACTCCGTACCGGTTTTCTATTTCGGTTATTACTTCATTGTATGACGCATCTTTGAATACCAGGTAACCCTGCTTCCATCCGGTGATCTCTTCTGGCCTGGTAAAGGTGGATTTTACCAGCTGAAGGGATTGCACATTGTAGTGTACCTGTTCGTTGGGCATTAATATCACTGTGTTACCCTCGGGGTTGCCGTTATGGGTACGGTCTATCTTCACTTTACCACTGAGCAGGGCCACGGTGATGCGGTTCTCATGTGCATAATCCCGGATGTTGAAGGTGGTGCCCAGCGCGGTGGTATGAATATCGCCGGTGTGCACGGTAAAGGCGCTTTCCTGGTTGGGCGCTACGGTAAAGAAGGCTTCTCCCTCTTCCAGGTAAACGTCTCTGCTGGCGGCGGAGAATTGCTGCGGGTAGCGTATGCGGCTGGAGGCGTTCACCACGATGGTGCTGCCGTCAGAAAGCACGATACGCTCGGTAGCGCCTTTGGCGGTGCTGAGCGCTACAAAGCCGTTCTTTACACTGCGGCTGCTTTTGGCAGGCGTGGTCTTGGCCATGGGTGCAGCGGCGGGGCCTGCCACACGGGATGTTTTCAGGTATGTAAAGAGCCAGGCGCCGGTTACCAGCAGTACGCTGGCTGCGGCGGCTATATAATATAAGGGGCGCAGCCGGCGGGAGCGGGGCGCCTGTATCTTTTCCTGTATGCTTTGTTTTACCGCTTCCAGCTGCAGGGGCAGATCTTCGTCGGCTACGGGGGGCGAACTATGCCTGTTAACGCCTTCAAACCATTGCTCAATGACTATGGATTCTTCAGCTGTGCATTGCCCCTTCGTATAGCGCTCCAGTATATTTTTAATATGTTCTGTATCCACCGTTTCTCATTTAAGGTTTACAAGTAGTCGTACAAGCGGTTTACTGGTACTACCCGTTGCCTGTTTCTGTATGCGAGCGCAGAATTTTCAGCGCTTTTGTGATCTGGTTCTTGACGGTTTGCTGGGAAAGCCCTAACCTTTGCGCGATCTGTTCAATGGATTGATGTTCAAGGCGGCTTAGCATGAATATTTCTTTCATGCGACCCGGTAAATGGTTGATGGCTTCCAGTATTTCCTGGTTTTTGGCCTTATAATCAACCGCTTCCGTAATATTTTCCGGCTGGGCGTCAAAATGTTCGATCAGTTGCTGGAGGTATTTGCGGTAAGAGCTGTTCTTCCGGTAAATATCGATGATCTTGTGCCTGGCCCCCTGGTAGAGGTAGGATTTAAGCGATTCGCTGATCTGCAGCTGTTTTCTTTTCTCCCAGAGGGAAACAAAGAGGTCCTGCAGTACGTCCTTGCTGATCTCGCTGGCTTCCAGCTTACTCAGGATATACAGGTACAATGGTTTGCTGTAACGGTCATAGATGGCGTTAAAAGCCGCTATGTTGTCGGCTTTCAGCAAGTTAAGTAACTGTTGATCTGGATAGTTGCTGTACATCAGGACAATTACAGGTACAAGAAATGGTTGATAAAACGATAACAGCGCTTTTTCCTATACTACCGTGGAATGAAAATTAGGATAATGTTTTGAAATGAGGAAAAAAAATTATGCTTCCTTCAGTCTCAGCTCATTTTTATATTCCTTAGGTGTTTTACCCACTATTTCCTTAAAAAAGCGGTTAAAGTTGGACAGGTTCTTGAACCCGCAGGAGTAGGCGATCTCCGCGATCGACCAGTCTTCTTCCGTGAGCCGTTTACAGGCGTGCCCGATCCGGACCTCGTTCAGGAACTGCACAAACGACTTTTTAGTGCGGTTCTTAAAGAAGCGGCAGAAGGACTGAGGGGAGAGGTTGGTGATGCTGGCCACATCATGCAGGGATATTTCCTTGGAAAAGTTGTTCATCACGTATTTGAACACCTCGTCTATCTTATGGTTATCCTTAATATTAAAGGCATGGGAGTAGCCGGTGCTGGCCAGGAAGTAGAAATCCCTGGTCTCTGAAAGCGTTTTCAGGATGTTCAGCAGGGAAATGATCCTGTCCAGTCCTTCCTTTTTGGGGAGGGCCAGAATTTCGTCCCTTAACTTATCATGGGTGTCGCCAATGATCTTCATACCCCGTTGCGCACGGTGGAACAGCTCGGAAAGGGCCTTGGTCTCCGGCAGGCCGTAGAATTTGTCGCCAAAGATGTCTTTCGGAAAGTAGATCACTACAGACCGGGCTTTGAGCTGCTCTACGCCTTTGTAATACTCTTCTTCATTATACCACACATGGGGGATATTGGGGCCGAGAAACACCATGTCGCCTACGTCAAAGCTCTCAATGCTGTCTCCTACGATCCTTTTTCCGTTGCTTTCGGTAACATATACCAGTTCGCATTCCGGGTGAAAATGGAAGGGTGTATTAAAATACGGATCACACCGCTCTATAATGGTGATCTGGTTATCGGCAAAAGCGCCAACTTTAATGAGGATGGGTTTCATCCGTTTATGCTCAGTTTCATTTGAAAAAATGTATATTTTACTGTCCTAAATGGAACTTCCAGGCGGCAGAATGGTCGTTTTACACTCCTGTTGGTCCAACACTTTCCCGCCCCCCGCGGGAATCTTTCCTATGATTGATGCCAATTTATTAATTTTTGGTTAAAAAAATATCATTTAGCGTAATTTAGCTATCGTAATGCCTATTGTAATTTTGACAAGTATTTTTGTATTTTACACTGGGCTAAATCGATTGAGCGCTTTATACCCGTGCTCAATTGGAGATTCAGGCACACCCGGACCACAAACAATATTATAACCAGATTATACTAGACGGATGAAAGGAATTTCTATAAAGGACATCGCTAAACAGGCGGGGGTGTCTCCTACAACTGTTTCTTTTGTACTGAACGGCAAGGCTAAAGAGAAGCGGATCAGCGATCAGGTTAGTAAAAAGATACTCAAAATTGCCAACAAGCTTAAATACAAACCTAACCAGCTGGCCAGGGGCTTACGGACAGGTAAGACTAAAACCCTGGGACTGATCGTGGAGGACATTGCCAACAACTTCTGGGCAAATGTGGCCAAAGTGGTGGAGGACGAAGCCGATAAGCACGGATACAAGGTATTGTATGGCAGTACGGAAGACAACAGTGAAAAAGCGAGGGGACTACTGGAGGTACTGAAGTACCGGCAGGTGGACGGCTATATTATTACCCCCACCAAGAACATGGAGAAGGAGATCGAGCTCCTGAAAATGGTTCGCAAGCCGGTAGTATTGATGGACCGCTACCTGCCCAACGTAGATTCCCACTACGTAGTGGTAGATAACTACCAGGGCGCTTTTGCCGCCACCAGCCATCTTATTGCCCAGGGATATAAGAAAATAGCGATCATCACCACCACCTCAGACCAGGTGCAGATGAAACAGCGTATGGAAGGATTTGCGGGCGCGCTGAAGAAGCACGGGATCACCTTCAATAAGAACATCGTAAAGAAATTACCCTTTGATATGGACAGGGCAGGGCATACGCAGGAGATCACCAAATTCCTGAAGGCTGCCAAAGTAGACGCGGTCTTTTTTGCTACCAACTACCTCGGTATATACGGCATTGAAAGTATCCGCTCACTCGGCCTTCGTATAGGAGCAGACGTTGGCATGGTCAGCTTTGACGATCATGACCTCTTCCGCCTGCATAGCCCTTCTATTACCTGCGTGTCACAACCCATCGGTGAAATAGGACGGCAGATAGTAGATGTACTGATGAGAGAGCTGAACCATGCTTCCAATACATCACATCATTTAGTATTATCACCCACACTCGAAATACGCCAATCCTCCGTTAGAGAAGCAGAAAACAAAAAATAAGATCTGCATTCCTCACACAGTTTTTCCATTTTAATTTTTGTGTTTTAATTTTTTTATCTAAGTTTAACAATTAATTAAAAGAACCTAGCGACCTACCAAATGAAATGTGTGTTGCGGGTTCTTTTTTATTTAATGCCTGTGCTAAATGGTTTTAGTGTGGACAATGAGCGTGATGTTACCTGTTACTAACACGTATGAACGTAACCGTTAAATAAAAAAACTCGGACCATGTATATGTAAAATCGGAAGTGACCATGCGCATTAACGGAAACCGCGCCTGATACAACAAACTCGTAAACAATTCCCACCAGGGGCTACTGCATGTAAAGCGTATTGACTATACGCCAGGGGGATTTATTGCGTCACCTAATTAACTATTCATTAAAATTCACAGAAAATGAAGAGATCGCTATTGTTATGCGCTTTCCTCATGCTGCTGGGCTATGCTATTGTCTCAGCGCAGGAAAAGAAAACAATTACAGGAACAGTGCAGGATCCCGCAGGGAGCGTGCTGCAAGGTGTTACCGTACAGGAAAAAGGTACCAGCAACGGTACTGTTACTGATGCTAAAGGCGCCTTTACTATTCAGGCAGCTCCCGCCGCTACACTTGTTTTTACCTTCATCGGTTTTGCGCGCCAGGAGATCCCTGTAAATGGCCAGTCTGCATTAGATGTAAAGCTGGCGCCCGATACCAAGGGCCTGGGAGAAGTAGTAGTAACGGCATTGGGTATTCAGAAAGAATCACGTAAACTGGGCTACGCAGTGAGTAAGGTAGGCGGCGATCTGATGGATAAAGCCAGGGAATCCAACGTCGCCTATTCACTGGAAGGCCGCGTAGCCGGCCTGAATGTGAGCGGCGTAAGCGGCGGCCCGGGCTCTTCTGCACGTATCAACCTGAGAGGCGTTACCAGCTTTAACGGCGGCTCTCCCTTGTTTGTAATAGACGGCGTGCCGATGGATAATACCAACCGTGGCACTGCCGGCCAATACGGCGGAGCTGATAAGGGCGATGGTATCAGCAGTATCAATCCTGATGATATTGAGAACATGACCGTACTGAAAGGCGCCACGGCTGCTGCGTTATATGGTACAAGGGCCTCTAACGGCGTGATCCTGATCACTACCAAGAGCGGTAAGAAAGGCGGCAAGCTGGCCATAGAATACAATACCAACCTGCAGTTTGACCAGGCCGTGAACAATACCGACTTTCAGTATGTATACGGCCAGGGCGCACAGGGGCAACGTCCTACAGATGCCGCTATGGCCGCCAGAACAGGCATCAGCGCATGGGGTGAAAAAATGGATGGTAAACCTACCATACAGCTGGATGGAAAAGAATATCCATATTCGCCTGTTACCAATAACATCCAGAAATTCTACCGCCTGGCGCCCACTTTCACCAATACTGTTTCTACCAGCGGTGGCTGGGAAACCGGCGCATTCCGCCTCTCACTTTCCAGTGTCAATAACCAGTCTATACTCCGGAACAGCGGTCTTGACAGAAAGACGGTCAACCTGAACATTAACCAGCAGGTAATGGACAAGCTGAAAATAACGGTAATGGCTAACTATGTTGATGAGAACAACAAGAACCGGCCCTGGCTGAGTGATGCGCCTCAGAACGCCAACTACGGTATTACCCTGCTGGCGCCCAATGTGAACCAGGAAGCCTTGCAGCCCGGTTATGATGCCAGCAAAAGAGGAGCGGAGATTGTATACACCGATGATATCTACAAGACCAATCCCTGGTTTGTGGTGAACCAGTTTGTAAATAACATTGACAGAAAACGTCTGATCAGCGCCGTGGCTGCACGTTATGACTTTACTGACTGGCTGTATGCGCAGGCCCGTGTAGGTTATGATCTCACCAATGAGAACTACCTCACCGTAGAGCCGTGGGGTACTGCTTACAGCAGCGGTGGTACCGGCAGGCTGAATGATCTTTCTAAAAGACAGATCTCAGAACTGAATACGGATGTGCTGATCGGCGCACACAGGTCTATCACCAAAGATATAGAAGGTGATTTCTCCGTGGGCGGCAACATGCGTAAATGGATAGATCAGAACGTAGGCATGAACGGCAGCCAGTTCATCATACCGTACCTGTATGTGCCGTCTAACCTCACCAACCTGGCATCCAATTACCTGTACCAGGAGCTGCAGACGAATTCTGCTTACTATACTGCCGACTTCACCTATAAAGGCTTTCTGAACATAGGAACCACCGGCCGTTACGACGTGTTCTCCACCTTGCCCAGCAATAACAGGGGCATCTTTACGCCTTCTGTAACCGGTAGCTTCATCTTCTCTGAGCTGACGCACCTCCCCTTCCTGAGCTATGGTAAATTACGCGCTTCCTATGCGCAAACCAGCGGTGAGGCACAGCCTTATAAAACGCAGCAATACTACAAGATCTCCAATACCATCAACGGGCAGCCCCTGGGCACTTTTGATGATAACCTGCCCAATCTTGATCTGCAGCCTTACCGCCTCAAGGAATTTGAAGTAGGTACAGAGCTGAAGTTCCTGGAGAACAGGCTGGGACTGGATGTATCTTATTTCCGCCGCCAAACCAATGGAGAGATCATCTCCGCTACCATTTCCAACGCATCCGGCTTCCTTACGCAAACACTGAACCTGGGGGCTACCCGTAACAGCGGTGTGGAAGCGATGCTGAACGGCACACCCATACAAACCAGGTCATTCACCTGGAATGCTTCTTTTAACATCACCTACGTGAAGAACCTGGTAGTGGATATAGACGGCACGGAAAACCCTGCGGCCATTAACCTCACCGCCTACAGGCCCGGCAACGGCAATGTAGCTATTGTGAAAGGGCTGCCCATGGCGCAGATCATGGCGTATGATTATAAGCGCGATGATAAAGGGAACGTGATCGTCGGCGATAATGGCATCCCTGAGCGGGGCGATATCAAACCTATGGGCTCTGCGCTGCCCAATGTGTTTGGCGGTTTGAACAACGATTTCGCGTACAAGAATTTCAACCTGTCTTTCCTCATAGATTTCAAGTATAACAACAAGATCCTCTCCGCCACCAACTACTATTCAATAGTAGACGGTCTTAACAAGATGACGCTGGATGGCAGGGAAACCGGTGTTGTAGCACAGGGGGTAACGGAAAGCGGCGCTCCCAATACGACCAATGTAGCGGCCTACAACTACTATCCGCAGCTGGCGCAGAATCTCTCTGCATTGTCTGTATTGGATGGCAGCTTTATCAAACTGCGTCAGGTTACCCTGGGATATACCTTCCCTGCAGCATGGTTTGAGCATACGCCTTTCCAGGCTATTGCCATTTCACTGGTGGGCAGGAACCTGTGGACTATCATGAAACGTACGCCCAATATTGACCCGGAAGCCGGCTTTTCTTCTGATATAAAGGCAGCAGGCCTGGAAGGCGGCAACCTGCCGGCTGTACGGACCTATGGTGTGAATGTGAATTTTAAATTCAAAAAGTAGTAATGAGTATGCAAAAGATTTGTTTATATATCGGCATCGTGGCGGCAGTACTGCTGACAAGCTGCACAAAGAAATTTGATGAGATCAATACAGATCCTACGCAGGGAACGGAAGAGAATTTCGATCCTAATTCCCTGCTCAGTTTTGCACAGTACAATTTTGCCAGCCCGGGTTATTCGCAGCTGCTGTATCCCAGCACCAGCATACAGATACTGGCCTCTACCTTTAATTACTATGGTAATGGAGATAAGTACATTAATACCGGCGGCTCTACTGATTACCAGGGCAGGATCTTTTCAGAATGTTATTCCAATTCCAGCAGGATCTATGAGATGATGCGGCTGACAAAGGACAAGGATGTGAACCTGTATAACATTGGCAGGATCATGTATGTGCTGATACTGCAGCGCTGTACGGATGCTTATGGCGATGTACCTTATACAGAAGCCAACCGTGCAAAGGAAGGGATCACCAAACCTAAGTACGACCGTCAGCAGGATATCTACAACCTTATGCTGAAGCAGCTGGATACTGCCATCACTGCGCTGGATGCTTCCCAGCCTGCACCCTTGAACGATCTTTTCTACAAAGGCGATATCGCCAAATGGAAAAGGTTCGGTTATTCGCTGATGTTGCGGGTGGCCATGCGTTTAACAAAGGCAGATCCCGCTACCGCGCAGCAATGGGCAGAGAAGGCAGCCGCAGGCGGCACATTAAGCAGCGTAAATGATAATGCCTATGTAATATGCGATGCTGCCAAGGCGCAGGATAACACTTCCAATGCATTGCTCACGGGCGATGACTTCAGGGAGGTACGCTGGAGCAAAACTTTTATTGATTTCTTAAGGGCCGCTAAGGATCCCCGGCTGGGCGTGATAGGAGAGGTGCCGCCTGCCGGCCTGGCCAACAATAGCAATGAGAGCCTCACCGGTAACACGGATTCAAGTGTACAGATAGGTTTGCCCAATGGATATGACCTGCTGGGCGGGGCAACAGATATCCGTAAACGTGCAGACTATCCAGGCGGCACCGGCACCGGCGCAGATATTGCGCCCCTGGGTAAATATTCACGCCCGCGTGTAAATGTATTCATGAAACGCAACGGCTCTGATTTTGTGCTCACCTATGCAGAGTCTGAGCTGCTGCTGGCAGAAGCAAAGATCCGTAACTGGAATGTGCCCGGCACTGCGGCGCAACACTATGCAAACGGAGTATCAGGCGCTATGCAGCAGATGGCGCAGTTTGATGCCGCAGCGGCCATTGCAGCCGGCGATATTCAAAATTACGTAGCAGCGCATCCGTTAGATGAGTCTTCTGTGGAAACGGCATTGGAAAAGATCAATACCCAGTACTGGGCCGCTACTATCTTTAATTTCACCGAAACATGGAGCAACTGGCGCAGGTCTGGCTACCCGAAACTCACGCCGGTAGTGTATCCTGGCAATGTTACGGGCGGTACTATCCCCCGCAGAATGATCTATTTGTCTACAGAGCAGTTAAGTAATGCAGACAATTACAGGGCGGGAGTAAGCCACCTGACGCCTGCTACGGACCTCCTTACTTCGCGGGTTTGGTGGGATAAATAACCGTTAAATCATCATTTTTCTCTTCATAGACCACGGCTGATTGCCGTGGTCTTTTTTTTTGCCGGCAATAACCTTGTTTAACTATTTTGTTGAAAATGATGTTATAAGCTTGTGAATTATAAAAAATTTATCTATGTTTGAGTGTCCTTAACTGATTGTATAGTAATCAATCATCAATAATTAATGTTTTCTTATTATAAGACTTAATTAGATGTATTTACTAGCGGGAGAGTTATGCGGCGAGGTATTAGGAGTTAACACATTATTCTGGAATAGGTTAGGAAGACGATACGATTTTGCAGGAGACAATTATTAGCCCTGAAGGGACAGCAGTGACAGACATATAATAATTTTTACTATTATTCAATAAATTACTATATTACATCATATTATAATACTTTTTTTCGTAAACACTATACTATGAATATCCGCTGAAAAGCCTGTTTTGTTAGTAGCGCCAACAGTGGGATTCCCTTTTAGAAAACCTAATGAAAACCTATGAGTATGAAAGAAATTTACCCTTCACTTGTAACATGAACCAGGCGTTGCATAACGCGTAAGCGCGTGCGGCAATAATTATTCCTTATACCTGAAATGTAGACCTGGTGCGAAGCGACGAATAACTATTGTTAGCCAAAACATGATCATCCAAACCGGATGCGAATAACTATGCCAATCATCGATCGTATATAACCGCTTTTAACACTATAAGTATTAATCTAAAAAAGAGTAAAATGAAAAGATCGCTCCTCTTTTGCGCGGTACTTTTCCTTTTGTGCACCAATATTGTTTTGGCACAGGAAAAGAAAACCATAGCTGGTATCGTGCAGGATGAAAAAGGAAGCCCGCTGGTGGGTGTGAGTGTACAGGAAAAGAATACTTCCAACGGTACGCTGACTGACCAGAATGGTGCTTTTAGACTGAGTGCCGACCCTGAGGGAGCACTCGTTTTCACTTATATAGGTTATTTAAGGCAGGATGTGCCCTTGAATGGCCGCGTGTCACTGGCTATCCGCATGGCGCAGGATAGCAGGGGCCTGAATGAAGTGGTGGTAACAGCTATGGGTATCAAGAAAGAGCGCCGTAAACTGGGTTATGCTGTATCAAACGTATCCGGTGAGGATATTCAGAAAGCATCTCCCACCAACTTTGCTTCCGCACTGTATGGTAAAGCTGCCGGTGTAAGCATCCAGACTGCACCAGGTGGTGGTACCAGCGCCGCTATCATCAAGATCAGGGGCCTGAACTCTATCAATGGTGATAACCAGCCGCTGATCGTTGTGGATGGTGTACCTATCCGTAACGACCAGATCAACAACGATGGTTACTGGTCTGACAGCCGTATACGCGGTAACAGCTTACTGGACATCAACCCTGATAACATTCAGAACGTAGACATCCTGAAAGGCGCTGCTGCAACTGCGCTGTATGGTTCCAGCGGTAGCAACGGCGTGGTGATGATCACTACTAAGAGCGGCTCAAGAAAAGCAGGCCTGGGTGTTGACTTCAACTATTCTTATGGCATGGAGAAAGCTGCCGTGTTGCCTGATGTTCAGACGGAATATGGCCCGGGACGTCCCCGTAAGTATAATATGGCCACCTATGGCACAGATGCAGCAGGATGGTTATATAATGATGTGACCGGAGACGGCAAGCCAGACAAAAGACCCAACTATCGTGCAGAAGGCCAGTTTGGTCCTAAATTCGATGGCCAGGACGTTTTATACTGGGATGGCAGCACTGTTAAATATGTAGGACACGATGACGCATGGAAGAAGTTCTACCAGACAGGTTACAGCTCAATAGCCAACATAGCGCTTAGTAACTCTAACGAAAAGAATACCTACCGTTTCTCTTATACCCGCAATGATTACAAAGGGATACAGATCGGCGGCAAACAGGAAAAAAATACCTTCAACTTTAACACTACCTATAAAGTGAACAGCAGGCTGAGCACAGACCTGGTGATCACTTATGTAAATGAGTTTGTACATAACCGCCCTGATCAGATCAACCGTATCACAGCTAACTACGATGGCTTCTTCAGTGCGGCAGACGATATGGACGTTTACATGAGAAAATATCAGACTTCCAGAGGATATAAGTGGGTAAGATATGATGAAACCCAGAAAGATCCGGCAGAAGCACTGAAAGTGAATATCCGTGCCAATGACTTCATGAACTTCCTTTGGAGGCAGCTGAAGAACAGCTATGACGAAAAATCTAACCGTTTGCTATCCAGCTTTACCCTGAACTATGACTTTGGTAAAGGAGTGAAATTCCGCGGTCGTATGGGTAACGACTTTACCGGCTACACTGCAGAAACCAAATTTTATGCAGAGTATCCGATAGCATTCGGTGAGTCCGGCGAATACGGTACTGCAAGCAACCAGTACAGCATTGCCTATGCTGACCTCTTGCTTTCCTATAATAAAGATCTTTCTTCCAAATTCTCCCTGAACACCAGTGTAGGTTACCAGGCCCGTAAACAGGATAACCGTTATAACTACACAAGAACTGACGGAGGCCTGTTGCAGGAAAACTGGTTTACCCTGAACGCTTCCAAGAATGCATTAGTTGGAAAAGACCAGAGCAGAAGGACTTCCTACCTGCAGGATGGTTTATTTGGTATCGTAGGCCTGGGCTACAGGAACTTTTTGTTCCTGGAAGGTACCGGCCGTTATGAAAGAGTTTCTACGCTGGCTCCGGGCATGAACACCTACTTCTATCCCAGTGTAAGCCTTTCGCTGGAGCTGAGCCGTGCGCTGCACCTGCCCAACTTTATTGACTACAGTAAGCTCAGGGCATCTTACGGTGTGGCTGCAACGCCCCCCGATATTTACAAGGCTAATATTGTATATAATGGTGCTTCTGTTAACGGTACAGCCTTGCTGTATCCCAACGGTGAATATGGTAACGATGCGTTGAAGCCGGAGTTCAAGCATGAATATGAGGTAGGATGGGAAACCAAAATGTATGAGAACCGTCTGGGTTTTGATGTGTCTTATTACAACAACATTATCAAAAATCAGATCTCCAGACTGGACCAGCCTACTTCTACAGGCGCCAGATCAGTATGGCAGAATGTGGGTGACCTGAACAACTATGGTATTGAAGCAGCCATCTACGCTACTCCGATAGCAAAAAGAGATTTTGAATGGAACATCCGTGCTACTATTGCTCGTAACAAAAACAAGCTGAAAAGCCTCAAGACCGGCCTGAGCCAGCTCCAGCTTTTCGACCTGGATGGCGGTTCCGCACAGGTAATTGCTAAAATCGGAGAGGCAGCAGGTGATATCATCGTGTGGGATTATAAAAAGGATGCAGATGGTAAATATATCATTAACTCCGACGGCTTATACGACAGTGATTTCAATACACGCATAAAAGCAGGTAACATCCAGCCTGACATGGTTGGAGGCCTTAGCAACAACCTGCATTATAAGAACTGGAACCTTGCCTTCCTGGTAGACTTCCGTTGGGGCGGACAGATCCTCTCTACAACCAACTACTATATGACAGGCGCCGGTATCTTCAAGAGCACACTGCAGTACAGGGATGCTGCCCGCGGCGGTATAACTTACTATGAAGATGCAGCTGGTAACAGAAGCCTTACTCCTATCGCAGGCGGTACCAAGTATGATGATGGTATGATACTGGATGGCGTTGATGCAACCGGTAAAAAGAACGATAAGATCATTTCAGCACCGGAATACTACTTTAACACTTTCACCTGGGGTAACTACGCCGGTAGTGGTGGTAGCAGCACTAACTCCTACAAAGCCGCAGTGTATGACAACAACTTTATCAAGCTGCGCGAAGTATCGCTGAATTACACCCTGCCGGTAAGGCTTGCCAACAAAGCAAAAGTACAGAACCTGACCGTTGGCCTCTTTGGACGCAACCTGTTCTACTTCTACAAAACCCTGCCCAACCTCGATCCTGAAGTGGGTATAGGTTCCAACTTTGTAAGCCAGGGAATAGATCAGGGTTCAAGTGCTGCATCCCGTACAATCGGAGCAAATCTGAAACTGAGCTTTTAATTGATCAAGCCTAAAATTGAAAAAAATGAAGAAGAATATTCTGATAATATTAATGCTGGTACCGGTGCTGGGCTTTATTTCGGCATGTAAAAAATCATCTTTTGATGATAAATACTACAATCCGGAAAAAACCACCAAAGGTACAATAGACGGTTTGTATACCGGTGTCTTCAAGAGCAGGAGGGTATTCCCTGACTATTGGAACCTGTTCACCTTTGTATCTACCACGCTGGGCTCTTATACACAAACCACCGCTACTTTCAGCGATGGTCGCAGATATGAGCAGGCCGGTGGCTACCTGCAGGATCGCTGGGATGACTTCTATACGCCCACCGGTGGCGATGGAAACTGGACAGCGCCTTTGCCTAACTATCGTGAAATGGAGAGACTGTACAATGCGCTCGAGTCTGATGCAGAAAAACAAGGCTACCAGTTGTTCATGCAAACTGCCCGCATTTTCCTGTATGATCAGGCTACCCAGATGGTAGATATGTGGGGGGATATTCCCTTTACCGAAGCAGCTTCGCTGAATGCTACCGGTGAGCTGAAACTGCCTGCCTATGATAAAGCCAGTGAGATATATGATTCAGCGCTCATTAACCTGAAAAGTATCAGCCAGTGGCTGGCTACCGTACAGCCGGAACAATTCTATCTGAACAAATTGTCCAAGCAGGATATTTTGCTGAAAGGCGACCTGATGAAATGGCGCCGCTATGCCAACTCGCTTATACTGCGTCTGGCAATGCGTATATCCAATGTAGATGAAACCAGGGCAAGAACACTGGTACAGGAGATACTGGGCAATCCCACTTTGTACCCGGTACTCAACGATATCAATGATAACGTACAGCTGACTGCCGGAAAACCGGACCTGCTGACCAATCTGGTAGATGCATTTGGACAGAACCGCAACTATGCTCCTGACTACATGGTAGACTCCCTGTTGGATCCTTCAGCCGATCCCCGTTTAAGGTTCCTGTATACAAAGAACAAGAACGGTATATTCCAGGGATTACCTAAGACCATGAACAGGACCCAGCAGGACAGTATGGTCACCAACAGGCTTGTTTCTGTGATGGACAGCGCTACATTTGTGAATAACCAGTTTTTCCCCGGCATCGTTTTCACCGTTGCGGAAGTGAACTTCCTGAAAGCGGAAGCGTATGAAAGATGGGGTGGCGGATCTGCCAAAACATACTATGACCTGGGTATCCGTCAATCTATCGCTTACTTCTATAAGATACATATGCTGAGCGATGACAAACTTACGCACCAGACTCCGCCCACTGAGAATGAGATCGTTTTACTGCTGGCTCACCCGCTGGTGGCATATGGTACTGTAAGAGAAACCAACCTGAACAAGATTGGCCTGCAGAAATGGGTAAACTTCCATGTAATGCAGAATAACCAGGCATGGGCAGAGATGAGAAGGAGCGGATATCCTAAACTCTGGTTCCCGGTAGATAACACTTCTCCTACCACGCCTGTACCCGGCTTCCGTTTACAGTATCCTGCCAACGAACGTAGCAGGAACGCTGAGAACTATGCGAAGGTGGCTGATAAAGACAAAGTGTTCGCCAAACCCTTCTGGATGCCATAAACTGCTTTATTCCTATACCTATAAAACAGCTATGACAGGTCCCGGGCTTATACCCGGGACCTTTTTTTATCAGCGGAAAATGTATTTTGTGCATTTACCGTTATGAAGCTTCGCCTTACCATATTGATCATCCTCCTGAATGCCGGCATGCTGCAGGCCCAGCCTAAATGGTTACTGCGATATGTGCAGCCGCTGACCGGCACCGCCAACAGTACTACCGCCGCCGCCCTGAAACACGGGGAAGGCACCGAACGCCTGGCCAATACCATACCGGCAGTAGGCACGCCTTTCGCCATGACGCAATGGACGCCGCAAACCCGTACCAGCGAGCAGAAATGCCTGGCTCCCTACTATTATAAAGATGAAAAGCTGAGCGGCTTCCGCGGCACGCACTGGCTCAGCGGCTCCTGCACGCAGGACTACGGCAGCGTAACCATCATGCCGCTTACCGGCGCCCTGCGCACACAGCCGGCTGATTTTGCAGCGCCGTACTCTCATGAGCAGGAAACCGCCGCACCGGACTACTACCGTGTACAGCTGGACCGCTACGGCATCACCGCTGAAATGACGGCCCTGGCCCGCAGCAGCCTGCTGCAGTTTACCGTACAGCGGGCAGACAGTTTTTACCTGCTGGTAATGCCCAACAGCGACCAGCAGAAAGGACATGTGCAGATTGATACCGCCCTGCGCGAGATCAGCGGCTACAGCCCCGTTCACCGCATTTATCAGGGCTGGGGACAACCCGCAGGTTTCAGCGGCTATTTTGTGATACAGGTAGAGCGGCCCTTCAGTGTAAATGGTACTTTCAATAACGGCGCTTATATAGGTTTTAAGGCCAGGGCAGGAGAACGGGTGCGTATCCGCGTGGGCACCTCCTTTACCAGCGTTGCCGCCGCCCGCAGCAACCTGCAGGCGGAGATCCCTGACTGGGACCTGACAGCCGTAAGAGCACGATGCGCCCTTACCTGGGAGAAAGCCCTGCGGCAGATACGGGTACAGGGACAGGCCGAAGCGCAGCAGCGTATTTTTTATACCGCCCTTTACCACAGCCTGCAACATCCCCGTTTATTTAATGATGTGGATGGCGCCTATCCCCGGTTTGCACATCAGTATGAACAAGACCAGCTGACAGCAGGCAATTATTACGACGATTTCTCCATGTGGGATATATACCGTGCGCAGCTGCCCCTGCTGGAAATACTTTTCCCGGATAAAGTAAATGATATGGCCGCCTCTCTTATCCGCAAAGGACAACAAGGCGGCTGGCTGCCGATCTTTCCCTGCTGGAACAGCTACACCTGCGCCATGGTAGGCGACCATTCCATTGCTTTTATTGCTTCTGCCTGGCTAAAAGGAATTAATCACTACGATGGTAATGCCGCCTATGCACTGATGCGCCGTAATGCTTTTGAAACGCCTTCCCGTGCTGAATACCTGGATGGTAAAGGCCGCCGCGCACTGACATCCTACCTGCAATACGGCTATGTTCCGCTGGAAGACAGTGTGCCGGACGCCTTCCATAAACGGGAGCAGGTGTCCCGCACACTGGAATACGCCTATGACGACTACGCCCTGGCCATGATGGCAAAAGCGCTTGGTAAAGAAGAAGACTATACGTTACTGATGCAGCGGGCGAAAAACTACCGCCAGGTATTTGATACTGCTACCGGCTTTATGAGAGGCCGTTATGCCAACGGTAACTGGTATACGCCGTTTTACCCGGATCAGAAAATGTCTTTCATCACAGAAGGTACACCCCGGCAGTACACTTTCTATGTACCGCAGGATATACCGGGCCTGGCGGCATTAATGGGCGGTACGCCGCGCCTGGAGGCTGCGCTGGACAGCCTTTTTGAAAAAGGGGAGTACTGGCACGGCAACGAACCGGGACACCAGATTCCTTTTCTTTATAATTACACAGCATCGCCCTGGAAAACACAGCGGGAAGTACGCCGTATCCTGGAAACAGAATATGCAGATGGGCCCGGAGGCCTGAGCGGCAACGACGATGCCGGCCAGATGTCTGCCTGGTACGTGTTTGCCGCCATGGGTCTTTACCCGGTAGATCCGGTATCCGGCAACTATGCACTTTGCACGCCCTTGTTTGACAACATTGTCCTGCAACTGCCCGGTAACAGGGAAACCGTGATCGCTGTGCATAAACAAAATGCGCAGGCCGCTTATATTGACAAAGTTTTATGGAACGACGTGCGGCTTGGCAGCCTGTTCGTCACCCATCAGCAGCTGGTAAAAGGCGGCCGTTTGGATATCTGGCTGAAATAAGCTTGCATAGCGCCGGTTTTAGTATTAATTTTTGACGCTTAATTGTTAATCATTTCAATTCCACTATGAAGAAGTTAGTCATTTTCCTATTTCTTGTACTGTCACTGCGTGCATCCGCCAGCGTTACCCTGCCCGCAGTGATCAGCAGCAACATGGTGCTGCAACGGCAATCTGAAGCGGCCCTCTGGGGAACCGCCACTGCGAACGCTAAAGTAACGGTCGTTACCTCCTGGAACAAACGGCAGTATGCCGTAAAAGCAGGGCCGGATGGCGCCTGGAAAGTAAAAGTGCAAACCGCGGCTGCCGGAGGGCCTTACGAGATCACTATCTCAGATGGTAAGCCGGTAAAGCTGGAAAATATCCTTATTGGAGAAGTATGGTTATGTTCCGGCCAGTCTAACATGGAAATGCCCGTAAAAGGCTTTAAGAACCAGCCGGTGCTGCACACAACTGATCTGCTGATGGAGGCGGATAACCCGCAGATACGGCTGTTCCATGTGCCCCGCAATGTTTCCAGAACACCAGTGGCCAGCTGTAATGCATCATGGAACCAGGCAACTGCAGAAAGCATCATCGACTTCAGCGCGGTAGGTTACCAGTTCGCAAAGATGCTGCAGGAAAAACTGAAAGTGCCGGTAGGCATTATAGAAACCACCTGGGGCGGCACCGTAATAGAGGCCTGGATGGATGAGCAAAGCTTACAGCCCTTTGCCGGCGAAATAAAGATCCCTTCCAGAGAAACCGTCAAGCCAGACAGGAACGACGCCACCGCTTTATACAATGGCATGGTAACGCCCCTGGTAGGATATAATATTAAAGGAATGCTCTGGTACCAGGGAGAATCCAACCGCGACCGTGCTGCACAATACCGCCGCCTGATGCCCGCAATGGTGAAGGCCTGGAGAACAGCCTGGGATTGTGGCGAATGGCCATTCTACTACGTACAGATCGCGCCCTATACCTATAACGGCGATAAGGGGCAAACCTGCCTGCTGAGAGAAGCGCAGCTGAAAGCCCTGCCGGAAATTCCCAATGCCGGCATGGCGGTAAGTATGGACGTAGGTATGGAAAGCAATATCCATCCTCCTGATAAGACCATCATCGCTAAACGCCTCCTGTATTGGGCGCTGGCAAAAACATACGGCTATAAAGGCGTGCCGTATTCAGGACCGGTGTATAAGTCTATGCAAGTAGCCGGCGATACCGTGAAGCTTTCATTTGACTATGCTGCCAACGGTCTTAGCACTTTTGGCAAGCCCTTATCAGATTTTGAAGTAGCAGGTGCAGACAAAGTGTTTCATCCTGCCAATGCCTGGATCACGGGCAGCGGTATTGCGCTCAAAAGCGATGAAGTTAAAAGCCCGGTGGCGGTTCGTTATGCATTTCATTCCTGGGTAGTGGGCACCCTGTTTAACACAGAAGGTTTACCTGCTTCATCGTTCAGAACAGATGAATGGTAACAGCAGTTTACAGTTCCCCTAGTGGTAGCAGCAATAATTACCGTCTTAGCATAAGCATACACTGGAAACTATGCTTATGTAAAAACAAAAAAGCCTTCCTGTTCAAGGGAAGGCTTTTTTGTTTTATTGATGTCTTTAAGATGCTGCTATCCACTAAAGGCCGCCAACGAACTCTAAACAGTAATCAGTGCCACAGGCCGTGCTAACATGAAAATACACAGCGGAAATGGATGTTTGAGTTCTCATACCTGCTGCCAGGTAATTGTTTGGTGAGCTCAGGCTAAAAGCATAAGTGCCATACGAAGTGCCGCCGCCGTTAGGCTGAGAAGTGAACTGGATAGAACTCGGTACGTTTGAGCCACCGTTCACTACATAGTAAATGGTGCCCACTGGCCCACCTTGTCCTTGTGTACCGGTAGTACTGCCGTAGATGGGAAAAGAGGTCCTTTTCGTGATTTCGGTAACCTTAGGGTGTACTGGCGCAAAGCTGGACAAGGAAACAAAGAGGCATAGCATTAATGCAATAGGGAATAATCTCTTCATAGCGTGATGGTTATTAAATGAACGGATAAAAAAGGCTAAAAATGTCCTGACGAATATAATTGTTTTTCGTATTGCCGTATCTGCTAATCTTTGCTAATCTTAAAAAAAATGTCTTCATAACAATCATAAACATAATTGCTATGAAGACAATGTCTTATTTCATTTATTATTTCAGCAGTTCCTTGATCTCGCTCAGTTTCAGCAAAGCTTCCACCGGTGTAAGCCTGTTAATGTCTATATGCTCCAGCTTTTCGCGGATCTGTTTGAAAGTATCACTATGTGCATCAAAAATACTGAGCTGCACTTTGGTAGCCGGCGCAGCAATGTTCTTTACGTTCTGCTGCAGCGGCGCATCAATATGTTTTTCTTCCAGCTGGGTCAGCACCTCGTTGGCGCGTGATACCAGCGCTGCAGGCATGCCGGCCATCTTGGCCACATGGATCCCGAAGCTGTGACGGCTGCCGCCAGGGGCCAGCTTACGCAGGAAGATCACCTTGTTGCCGGATTCCATATTGGTGATATGGAAATTCTTAACACGCCCGTGTTTGTTCTCGAGTTCGTTCAGCTCATGATAGTGCGTAGCGAACAGCGTTTTAGGCTTGTGCGGCGTCATATCGTGCAGATACTCTACAATGCTCCAGGCAATGGAGATACCATCGTAAGTGCTGGTGCCGCGGCCTATCTCATCCAGTATCACCAGGCTGCGTGGCGTGATGTTATTGATGATGCTGGCGGTTTCGTTCATCTCTACCATGAAGGTGGATTCTCCACCGCTCAGGTTATCGGAAGCGCCTACACGCGTAAATATTTTATCTGTTAAGCCGATGGTAGCAGCGGCGGCAGGCACAAAGCTGCCCATGTGCGCCATCAGGGTGATCAGTGCGGTTTGCCGCAGGAGCGCTGATTTACCGCTCATGTTCGGACCGGTGAGGATGATGATCTGTTGCTGCTCCTGGTCCAGCAGCAGGTCATTGGCCACATAGGCTTCTCCTGCCGGTAGCCCCCGTTCAATTACCGGGTGGCGGCCGTCTTTAATATCTAGCGTATAATCTTCTGTGAGCAGCGGGCGGCGGTATTTATACTGCAGCGCGTTGGAGGCAAAGCAAAGCAGGCAATCTATCCTGGCCAGGGCATGCGCATTCTGCTGTATGGGCACGATGTAATCCTGTAATGCAGCCAGCAGTTCATCAAACAGCTGGATCTCCAGGGCCAGGATCTTTTCTTCTGCGCCGGTGATCTTTTCTTCGTACTCCTTCAGTTCCGGCGTAATATATCTTTCAGCGTTAGCCAATGTTTGTTTACGGATCCAGGTGGCCGGCACTTTATTGCGATGTGCGTTGGTCACTTCCAGGTAGTAGCCGAATACGTTGTTGAAAGCTACTTTCAGGGAGGGGATGCCGGTGGCCTCTGATTCTGTTTGCTGTATCTGCAGCAGGTATTCCTTACCGGAGGTAGCGATCTGCCGCAGCTTGTCCAGCTCGGGGTGTATGCCCTCGCGGATCACGCCGCCTTTGATGGCCAGCACCGGCGGGGTTTCTGTTACCTGTTGCAGAATGCGGTCTAATATAACAGGGCAGTGGTCCAGCAGCTTATGCAGCTTTTGCAGGTAAGCATTGTCTGTATTGGCCAGCAGCTCCTGAATGGCTTGCACCTGTTGCAGGGCTTTGGCCAGCTGCATCACTTCCCGCGGGTTGATCTTCTTTAAGGGGATCTTGGATACCAGCCTTTCCAGGTCGCCTGCCTGCTTCAGGTGCTGCTGCAGCCCCTTGGCCAGGTCTGTTTCGCGGATAAAGAATTCCACTACATCCAGCCTTTCATTGATCTGGCGGATATCGCGCAGCGGGAATACCAGCCAGCGTTTCAGCAGGCGGGCGCCCATCGGGCTTACGGTATTATCCAGTACGTTGAGCAGGGTATGCCCGTTCTCCACGCTGCTGTTCAGCAATTCCAGGTTGCGCACGGTAAAGCGGTCCATCCACAGAAAATCATCCTGGTCTATACGCTGCATACCGGTGATATGCTGCAGGTGCGGATGCTCTGTATCTTTCAGGTAATGCAGCGTGGCGCCTGCGGCAATGTGGGCTTCGTGCAGCTCATCTACGCCAAAGCCTTTCAGTGAATGGGTACCGAACTGTTTCAGCAGGGTTTCTTCTGCATACTGGGTGGTAAAGATCCACTCTTCCAGTGTGTAGGTATAAAAGCGGGTGCCGAAGGTTTGACGGAAATGTTTCTGCTGCTGTTTGGCAAAGATCACTTCTGCAGGCTTGAAGCTTTGCAGCAGCTTATCGATATATTCAATATTGCCTTGTGCCACAAAGAACTCGCCGGTAGAGATATCCAGGAAAGCAACACCTGTTGTGGTATTACCAAAGTGCACGGCCGCCAGGAAGTTGTTACTGGCGTTCTCCAGCAGTTTATCATTAATAGCCACACCCGGGGTCACCATTTCCGTTACCCCGCGTTTTACAATGCCTTTTACACTTTTAGGATCTTCCAGCTGGTCGCACACGGCCACGCGGTGCCCGGCCTTTACCAGCTTATGCAGGTAGGTATCCAGCGCATGATGCGGAAAGCCGGCCAGGTCTACATAAGAAGCAGCGCCATTGGCTCTTTTGGTTAACACAATACCCAATACCCGGGCGGCGATCACTGCATCCTCATTAAAGGTTTCGTAAAAGTCGCCTACCCGGAAAAGCAGCACGGCATCAGGATACTTTGCCTTGATAGCATTGTGCTGCTGCATGAGCGGGGTTTCTTCCGATTTGCTTTTAGCCATAGGCCGCAAATATATTACCTTTGCGTCTATGCGCAAACTAACCATGGCCGAGTTGGGCCGTAAAACCATTCACCAGTTCAGGGAGGCGGATAAAACGCCGGTAGTGCTGGTGCTGGATAATGTGAGGAGCATGCATAACGTAGGTTCAGTATTCCGCACGGCAGACGCTTTTTTGTTGCAAGGCATCATCTTATGCGGGTATACGCCGGTGCCGCCCCACCGGGATATTCATAAAACAGCGCTGGGCGCTACCGAAACCGTAACCTGGGAATACAGCGAAACCACACTGGAAGCAGTACAGCGCCTGCAGGCAGACGGATTTACCGTGATGGCCATTGAGCAGGCAGAGAAAAGCGTCATGCTGGATGATTATATACCTGCTGCAGACAAGCCCCTGGCGCTGGTATTCGGTAACGAGGTATCCGGGGTGGAAGCAGCGGTGATGCAACAGGTGGATGGATGTATTGAGATCCCGCAGAGTGGTATGAAGCACTCTCTTAATATTTCTGTGAGCGCCGGTATTGTTGTTTGGGATATATTTGCAAAATTGAAGAAAAGCGGACAGCAGCCTAACAGCTAGCCGCTAACAGCTAAATGCTATCGAAAATGCTTACTACCGTTAATAAGTATCTCTCGCTCGTAAAATTCAGTCACACCATATTCGCCATGCCTTTTGCCATGACGGGATTCTTTATGGCCACCGTAAAAGAGGCCCATCCCTTTCACTGGCAAACCCTTGTGCTGGTAGTGCTGTGCATGGTATTTGCCCGCAGCGCCGCTATGGCCTTTAACCGCTGGCTGGATGCCGATATTGATAAGCGCAACCCGCGTACCGCCAAACGGGAAATACCCGCCGGTGTGATCGCCGCCAATAAAGCCCTTTACTTTGTGATCGGCAATGCCGTGCTGTTCATGCTCTGCGCCTGGTTCATCAACCTGCTTTGTTTCTTTTTATCGCCGGTGGCCCTGCTGGTAGTGCTGGGCTACAGCTATACCAAGCGCTTCACCGCCCTTTGCCACCTGGTGCTGGGCCTGGGCTTGTCCCTGGCGCCGATAGGCGCTTTCCTTTCCGTAACCGGTTATTTTGCCATCTTGCCCGTCATGGTATCCGTGCTGGTACTGTGCTGGGTATCTGGTTTTGATATTATTTATGCCCTGCAGGATGAGGAGTTTGACCGCTCCCAGTCCCTGAACTCCATCCCGGCCTGGCTGGGAAAGCCGGGCGCCCTGCGTTTTTCTGAAGTACTGCATGTGGTAGCTGCAGCCCTGGTGATCACCATTGGTCTTACCGGCCATTTCAGCTGGCTGTACTGGATAGGAGCGGCCGTGTTCATCATCATGCTGGTATCGCAGCACCTGCTGGTAAAACCGCATGACCTGAGCCGGGTAAACCTGGCCTTTATGACCACCAACGGTATTGCCAGCGTGGTATACGGCATATTTGTGATAGCCGACATGTTTTTTAATGTTTGAAGTTTGAAGTTTGAGGTTTGAAGTTCGTTAGAAGTTGGAAGTTCAGGATATGTCATCCTCCTTACCGGCGATCTGCTTTCCAGACAGATATCTATATTGAACCTCAAACCTCCAACGAACTTCAAACATCAAACCTCAAACCTCAAACTTTTTCATGGGACGAATACTTTCAATTGATTATGGTAAAAAGCGGACCGGCCTGGCCGTAACAGACCCGCTGCAGCTGATCGCCAACGGGCTCACCACCGTGCCTACCCATGAGCTCATCCCTTTCCTGAAAAAATACATGGCCGTCGAAACCGTGTCAGAGATCATCATCGGCGATCCCAAGAACCTGGACGGCAGCGCCACAGACGCCACCGCCCTGGTAACGGAATGTATCCGCATCCTTCACAAGCATTTCCCGGAGATACCCGTGAAAAAGATAGATGAACGCTTTACCTCCAAACTGGCTACCCGCTCCATGCTGGACAGCGGCCTTAAGAAAAAAGACCGCCAGAATAAGGCCCTCGTGGACGAAATAAGCGCCACCATCCTGCTGCAGGAGTATTTACAATATAAGTAAGCAGCTGGCCTTTGGCAGCTAGCTCTTAGCAAATGGCCAACTGCTAAAAGCTAATGGCTATTTCGTACCTTTGCCTTTTTTAAAACACGCTATACATGATTTTACCGATAGCAGCATACGGACATCCGGTGCTCAGAAAAGTATGTGAAGATATTACCGCCGACTATCCTAACCTGCAGCAGCTCATCGCTAATATGTGGGAAACGATGTACGCTTCCAGCGGCGTAGGCCTGGCAGCGCCGCAGATCAACAAGCCTATCCGTTTATTTGTAATAGACAGTGAGCAGATCATCAATAACCTGGAGGAAGATGAAAAAAACGAATATCCCGGCGACCATGGCGTAAAGCAGGTATTCATCAACGCCCACCAGGTAGCAACAGAAGGAGACGAATGGCCTTATAATGAAGGCTGCCTCAGCATACCCAAGATCCGGGAAGACGTATACCGCCCCGAAAAGATCCGCCTCCGCTATCTCGACGAAAATTTCCACCCCCACGAAAGAACCTTCCATGGCATCACCGCCAGGGTGATCTTCCATGAATACGATCATATCGAAGGCAAATTATTCATCGATTACCTGAAGCCGCTTAAGCGCAGAATGTTAAAAGGTAAACTTGAAGATATCTCTAAAGGAAAAATCGGCACGGATTACAAAATGATTTTCCACAAATAAAATAGAAGGAAATTTTGTAATGTAAAAAAGAGCTGCTATTTTAGCGCAAGCTATTACTTAACTATCCTAGTGTCTGACTTGCGACCCTCTTTAACATATACTGAAGCTGAATTAGTTCAGGGCCTGAAAGCCCGTGATGAAAAAGTGTTCAGTTACGTATATGATCACTATTCACCCGCATTATATGGCGTAGCGCTCAAAGTAGTCAACGACGAGAACACGGCTGTAGACGTGTTACAGGAGATCTTTTTGAAGATCTGGCGTGGTATTGAGCGGTATGACGTTGATAAAGGCCGTCTGTTTACCTGGATGCTGAACATTGCACGCAATACGGCCATCGATACCCTGCGCTCCCGCGCACACAAGCTGGGACAAAAAATGCAGGAGATCGGGAACGGCCACCAGCAACAGGAACAGCTGATCGTACAGCAATCCGTTGATCACCTGGGCCTGTCTAAAGTGCTGGACCAGCTGAACAAGGAACAACGCACCATCATCGACCTGGCCTATTACCGTGGCTGTACACAGGAAGAGATCGCGAAATTGCTCGACATGCCACTGGGAACCGTTAAGACAAGAATGCGCAATGCCATTATTCAATTAAGAAATATCTTAAAACAGGTATAGTCAAGGTGGATGTTCAACGCTACATATCGTCCGGTATCATTGAAAGTTATGTGGTAGGTCTCGTTTCCGAACGGGAAGCCAGGGAAGTGGAAAACGCCATTGCCGAATTTCCTGAGATCAGGGCCGCCGTGGAGGCCTGCCGCCAGGATATGGAGCTATATGTAGAGCTGAGCGCCGTAAAACCTCCCAAAGCGATCCGTACCCGTATACTCGATGCCATAGAAAATGAAACGCAGCCGGAAGGAGAACAGCTCCTGCCTGAAGAGCTGCGGCGGCCGGATGCAGCAGGAGAGGAGGAGGAGAAGGTGTTCAAAATGCCTGCATTGAATATTAACGCTGCACAAACCTGGTTATACGTTGCCATAGGGGCGCTCTTGCTGCTCCTCGTCAGCGTAATATGTAATTTTTATTACGCCGGCCAGTATAAAACATACCTGCAGAAATCTACCGAGCTGCTGGCCAGCGAAGAAACACTGACCCAGCAAACCAAAGTATACCAGGCCAGGCAACAGGCCCTCGAAAAGGAACTGAGCCTCCTGAAAGACCCGGCACTGAAATGGACCCGCCTCTCAGGCAGCGGTAAACATACCGGCCAGCTGGCGGCTATCGCCTGGAACACCCAATCCAAAGAAGTATACCTCCTGGCCCTTTCACTGCCCGAGCCTGCCGCTGATCAGCAATACCAGCTGTGGGCAGTAGTGAACGGTAAACCCGTAGACGCGGGCGTTTTTGAAATGGGCCAGCAGCAGCACGCCCTGCAGAAAATGAAGGAGATAAGCGCCGCCCAGGTGTTTATCATCACCCTTGAAAAGAAAGGCGGCAATACCAGCCCCGCACTGGACCAGGTATTCCTGGCCGGGAAAGCCAACAGCTAGGTCATATATTCTTCCTATCTATTAAATGCTTATCTTCCGTCCTCATTTCCGTTCATGACCACCTGCCCGCTTTAGACATTAGACTGAGCCTATGCTGACAATTGTCGGCAGTGCTCTGCTGCCTGAACATGAATTATTCACCAGTAGTTTTAATGTGGAATCCGATTTTACATATACGGAACAGGAGTTGGTGCATGGGCTGAAAGCCAGAAACCAGCGGGTATTCGCCTATTTATATGATCATTATTCCCCCGCCCTTTACGGCGTAGTCCTGAAGATCCTGAACGATGAAAATGCCGCAGGCGATACCCTGCAGGAAGTTTTCCTGAAGATATGGCGCAATATAGACCGCTATAATGAGGAAAAAGGCCGGCTGTTCACCTGGATGCTCAATATTGCCCGTAATACGGCCATTGATATGCTACGGTCCAAATCACATAGATTGGAACAAAAAATCCAAGATGTCGGCGATGACGTACATTTATATACAGGTCATCTAACCGTTTACCAATCTACTGATCATCTGGGGCTCTCAAAAGTCCTGGAAAAACTGAATAAGGAGCAACGCGTCATAATTGACTTGTCGTACTATAAAGGGTGTACCCAGGAGGAAATCGCTGCGATGTTAAACATCCCTTTAGGTACTGTGAAAACAAGGACGCGTCTTGCTATGACCCGATTAAGAACCTTATTAAAATCATCATAATCCGTGAACGTACAACGTTTCATATCGTCCGGTATTATCGAGCTCTATGTAGCCGGTATGGCAACAGCGGAAGAAGCCCTGGAGCTGGAAGCCGCCATGGCCCAGTTCCCCGATCTGGCTGCAGAAGTAGAGGCCTGCCGCCGGGATATGGAGCAGTACATCCGCTTACAGGCCATTACACCACCCCCTGCTATTAAAGATCACCTCCTGCGCATCGTGGCAGACGAAGCCACAGAGTGCAATAACAATGACTAACCCACATCCGCACTTTTTTTATAATTTGCACGAATGCGAATATTCAGATTGGCCTTGGCCGGTTGTCTCGTAACCGGACTGTTGCACTTTCAAAAAACCTATGCCCAGGATACAGCCCGATATAAAGGAATGATTGTGAACCTGGATGAAGTGATCGTAAATGCGAAACGTATAGGCTTTGACGTAAACAGCTTCATCAAAAGGGTAGAAGAAGATACCACCTTCTACCGCGCCTTTAAAAACCTTCGCCTGCTGGGCTTTACAGCCGATAATGATATCCGTCTTTACGATAAGAAAGGTGAAATAAAAGCCTCTCTGAAAAGCGAGACCCGCCAAACCATGAACGGCCGCTGCCGTTCCATGCAGGTGGTGAATGAGCAAATCACCGGCGATTTTTACAATGCCAAAGGTGAATACAATTACTATACTGCCGAATTATACGGCAACCTCTTCTTCACAAAAGGTACCGTATGTGCAGATGCCAACGGCGAATCTATTGAAACTGATAAAGGCAGCATGGCCAAGCACAAGGCACAGCTGAAACAGCTGATCTTTAATCCCGGAAAACCGGTAAGGGGCGTGCCTATCGTCGGCCCTAAAGTAGCCATCTTTGACCGCGATGTAATGCGTTTTTACGATTTCTCCATCACCGCCGCCGACTACCTGGGCGTTTCCTGTTATGTATTTGCCGCTACCGCCAAGAAAGACCTTAGCCGTATCAACCGGGCAGACGTAGTGATCAATGAGCTGATCACTTACTTTAATAAGGATAATTTTGAGATAGTAGGGCGCAAGTATTCACTTTCCTACAAAACCTGGGTATTTGATTTTAATGTGCGTATGGATGTGCAGATGACTAAAAAGAACGATCTCCTCATTCCCGCACTGGTTACCTACGATGGTACCTGGGATGTGCCTTTCAAAAAACGGGAGACCGCTTCTTTCATAGCCCGTTTCAAGCTGGATTAATACACCACCGTTACGGTTCCGTTCTTTTTGAACAGCTCCTTGGTATTGGCGTTGCGGTATTCCATGATCCAGATGTAGGTGCCCATGTTCAGCTCAATGCCTTTCTGGCGGCCTGTCCACGCAACCCCCGGATCAGTAGTGTAAAACACCCGCGATCCCCACCGGTCATACACACTGAGCTTGAAATCTGCCAGCTCACATCGGTATATAGGCCGGAAAAGATCATTGCGGCCATCGTTATTCGGACTGAATGCCGTTGGCAGGTATACCTGGCAATCGCAATCCTTCATTTGTACGCGTACGGAATCAGTAGCCCGTCCGCAGGAGTTGTTGGCCACCACGGCATAATAACCCGCAGCAGTAGCGATATAGCTGGGCACTGTAGTGCTGTCCTGCCATTTATAATTGGAGCCCGCACCCAAAGGGCTCAGCCTGAGCCGTTCTCCGCGGCACAAGGTAGTATCAGGCCCGAGGTTGATGCGCAGGGTATCCTCATAATTTACGTGAACAGTATCCATGGATACGCAGCGGCCTATCTGTGCACGCACATAATAATAGCCCGTTTCCCGCACGTAATAAGTAGCCTGATCTGAACCGTCCTGCCAGAGGTAAGTACCATTGCCGAAATCGGCCGTTAGCACCAGGCGTTCTCCTTTACACACGGAAGTATCATTGCCCAGGTTCACACCGCGCAGGCGGTTATAATCAACTCGGATCGTATCCAGTACTTCACATTCCCCGCCGTTCACCGTCACAAATACCCAGAGGGTGTAAGGGCTTCTCACCGTAACCGAAGGGTTGCGGCTGCCCGTGCTCCACTGGTAAGCGCTGGGCGTAGCGCCCGGCACCGTAGCGGTGATGGTAACAGATTCTCCCGGGCACAGCAGTGTATCAGGCCCTAAGGAGAAAGGATGCGGGTTGCCGCCAAAGTTGAGCACAACCGTATCCCTGAAGATCCCGCAGCCCTGAGCGTTCACCTCCACCATGTAAGTACCGCTGGTGGTCACGACATAAGTGGAACCGGTTTCGCCGGGAAGAGGGGCAAAGTCTTTATACCACTGGTACAGGCCGTTCTGGGAGGTTGCGTCCAGGCGCAGGGCCTCGTTCGTGCACAGCAGGTGATCATCTCCCAGGTCAAAATCGGGCATCGTGATAAAATATACGTTCACAGAGTCCTGGATCTGGCAGCCGTTCACTTTTAATTTATAGGTAGTAGTGGTATCTGCGACAATGCTGGCGCCTATAGAGTCCGGACGTGACCATTCATAGGTAGCGCCTGCTACCACCGGTCCGTTCAGCACAAGGGTCTGCCCTTCACACAGGGTGGTATCTGTCGGTTCCGGGAAATTGTAAGCGATAGGCGTTACGATGGTAACGGCCTGAGTAGTAGTATCAGCCACGCCTGCACGGTAAGCAATGAGCGTAACAGTGTAAGTGCCGATACTCGCGAACACATGTGTAGGCGATATATCTGTAGATGTATTCTGTGCGCCGGATCCCGCATCGCCAAAGTCCCATTTCACAGAATCAATTCCCATTTCATCGGTGATGGTGAACTTACTATCTGAGTTTACGCAGGTAGAGGAAATGGTGAACGGTGTAAGCCACACCTTGCTGGCGGCGGCATAGGATAGATGAGGCAGCAGTGTAAGGCTGATGGCAATAAAGGATACCAGCAGTACCACTGGTTTCGGTATACGGAAAGGGCAGAGGCTTCTCATGGAGGACATGGGTGATCGGCGCTAAATTAATAGAATTTAAGATATATAGATTATTTTTTTCATAGAATGATGCTTTCTGATGCAGTAACTATCTCATAACCATTAACATCTGATTAGCCAAAAAAATGCATCAGTACGCTAACTTCGTACCCAGAGAGAAAGTTTGCAACAATGCAGCTGGCAACAGCCGCACAAGGTAGCCTTCGGGCTGCCTTGCCTTTTTAGGATAGTCCCTTCCGGTAACTTCATAGTTTATGGCTGATATTCCATTTTCTCTAACGCAGGAATGAAAGTGCAAGTATACGCAGAGTCCGCAATATATTACACCCCGGATATTGATAGGATGGCGGACTTTACTCTTCCAGTGGCCTTGCCGTTACATATCTCCTCCATTTTTCCAGCACCTGTCTGAAATCATCCGGTAAAGGGCTTTCAAACTGTATATGCTGCCGCGTGCGCGGATGCGTGAATCCCAACGTTTGTGCGTGCAGGGCATGCCGGGGAATAACCTCAAAACAGTTCTCGATGAACTGTTTGTACTTCGCGAATACGGTTCCTTTCACAATACGGTCGCCTCCATAGGTGTCATCATTAAAGAGGGGGTGGCCGGTATGCTGCATATGTACCCTGATCTGGTGCGTACGGCCGGTTTCCAGCCTGCAGGCGATCAGCGTCACGTAATTAAAGCGTTCCAGTACTTTATAGTGGGTGATAGCTTCTTTGCCATATTCTCCGTCGGGGTAGGCGTCCATAATCTTGCGGAAGCGCTGGTGGCGGCCCACATGGGCGATGATCGTGCCTTCATCTTCCTCAAAATCGCCCCAAACCAGGGCCAGGTACTGCCGTTGTACGGTATGGTCAAAGAACTGCTTGGCCAGGTCGGTCATGGCCTTATCTGATTTGGCCACTACCAGCAGTCCGCTGGTGTTCTTATCAATGCGGTGCACCAGTCCGAAACGGGGGATCTCCGGTATTACAGCCTTCCGGGTCTCGTCGTCGCCCAGGTACCAGGCCAGGCCGTTCACCAGGGTGCCGGTATAATTGCCGCAGCCTGGGTGTACTACCACGCCGGCCGGCTTATTGACAATCATAATGTCCTCATCCTCATACACAATGTTCAATGGCAGGTTTTCAGGCACTACTTCGGTGCTCTCAGGGCTCTTGCTGGAATATACAACGATGCGGTCTCCCGGTTTTACCTTGTAGTTGGACTTGGAAGGCTTTTCATTCACCAGCACCATCGCGGCATCGCAGGCCTGTTGTATTTTGTTACGGGTAGCGCCTTCCACCCGGTTCATCAGGAATTTGTCGATCCTCAGTGGTTCCTGTCCTTTATCTACCACAATATTCACCCGCTCGTACAGTTCCTCACTGCCTTCTCCGTTGTCCAGCTCATCTTCCAGTTCCAGCAATTCTTCAGCCATTTTCAGTGTTAAGTTTTTGCAAAGATAGATTAATTAGCTGTTAGCTTTTAGCTGCTGGCTATTAGCCCGTTAGTACCCTGTAAGCGCTAACTGCTGGAAGCTAAAGCTAATAGCTTACCTTTGTGCCCGGTATTTTAATTAGCTATCAGCCTTTAACGCTTAACAAGCGGCAAACGCTAATAGCTAAATGCCAACAGCTAACAGCTTAAAAATGAAACAACAGATTAACGTAAATGACCTGGGGCTGATTGATTATCAACAGGCATGGGACTACCAGGAGCAACTTTTACAGGAAAACGTGCGCATTAAACTGGAAGCCAGCCGCTCAACTGACAAGGCGCAACTGACAACTGCCAACCATTTACTCTTCTGCGAACATCCCCCCGTGTACACCCTTGGTAAAAGCGGCCACATCGAAAACCTGCTGATCAATGAGCAGCAGCTGCAGGAGAAGGCCATCAGCTTTGTACCTACCAACCGGGGAGGAGATATTACCTTTCACGGGCCGGGCCAGATAGTAGGCTATCCCATTCTTGATCTTGAGCATTTCTTTACCGACCTGGGCCGCTACCTGCGTTCCCTGGAAGAGACCGTCATCCTTACCCTCGCAGATTTCGGTATTCCGGCCGGCCGCTCTGCCGGTGAGACCGGTGTATGGCTGGAGCCCGAAAACCCCGCCAAAGCCCGTAAAATATGTGCAATGGGTGTACGCTGCAGCCGCTGGGTCACCATGCACGGCTTTGCCCTCAATGTAAATACCGATCTGGATTATTTTAACAACATTATTCCCTGCGGAATTACCGATAAGAAAGTGGCTTCCATGCATGTAGAATTAGGCAGGCCGGTACCGCCGGAAGAAGTAAAGGCGGCGCTTAAAAGGCATTTTGCGGAAGTGTTTGGAGCCGATCTGCTGGAGGCCTGATAGCAGGCAGGCCTCGTTTACCCGCCGTTTACTCCTCGTCTTTTCCTCCTTGGCTCCTCCTGCCATCCTCGTCCACTCCTCGTGCAAGCTTCGTGGAGCCTTAGTGAAACCTTAGTGGAAGCTTAGTGCAAGCTTAGTCAGCCTTAGTCAACATTCCTATGAGCGATAGTTCAGGGGAATAAAAAAGCTCCATTTCTCCTTCAGCTTACCATTCTCATACAGCTCAAAATTGAACCAGCCGGAATGCAGGAAAATAGCCTTTTCCAGGATCAGGAAGGGGGATTTCACCTGGTCTATCTCAAACAGGAACACTCCATTGGGCTCGAAGAATTTAACGGAGTATTTTTTATCGGCGGCATCGGGCAGGTTGATGTTCACATTGCCGTCTGCCGTGGTGTATACGGTATTGGAAGGATGCCATACCACTTTTTCGGGGGCCTTTTCTGAGGTAGGAGGCCCTCCTTTCAGGTCTTTGATGTCTTCTACGGTCAGCTTCTGGCTGGCGCTGATGGTGCTGTCCTGTACGGCCAGTACGGTCTTACTGTACATATACTTGCCATTGTCAAACAGGATGAACAGGCGGTAGTAGTTGCTGCCCGGTAAGGGTTTGTTATCAAGAAATACGTTCCTGGTCTGGGTAGGGTAGGAAGCGTAAGCGATAGTGTAGAAGTTCAGCACGCTGTCCAGTGAACGCTGCACCCCGATCTGCCTTACATTGGTAAAGCCGGACAGCCATTCCAGCTGGATCTTACCGGTTTTGATCAATGCCATGAAATCTGGTAGTACGGGGGGAGTATACTGCTGCGTCTGTGCTTTAACTGACAGCGTAGCAAAAGAGAATAGCAATACAACAAAAGATAAACGCGCGATCTGCTTCATACAACTAAACAAAGTTCCAAAGTCCAAAGTCCGGATCCCAAATTCCAACAACCGGTTACGGATACAAAATTCAGGTCCCAAATTTAGAATATAAATCTTTGGAATTGGAATTTTTGGAATCTGGATTTTCTCAAAAGCATAGAACGCCCGGGGCCAATGAAAGATTGCCCTGGAGCCCGCCCGTGTGGATCAGGAGAATGCGGCTGCCCGGGGGAAAGTAGCCTTGCTGTGCCAGCTGTTGTACGCCCAGCGCCATTTTACCGGTGTAGATAATATCCAGGGGCACCTGTGTTTCCTGGTAAAAAGTATTGATAAAGGTTATTAATGCAGGGCTTATACGGGCATAGCCGCCCAGGTGAAAATCATGCAGCAGCCGCCAGGAGGCTTCTGCAGTGGGTTCCAGCAGTGCTTCCACTTCCTGTTGCAGGTATGCAGCCCCTTTGAGCACCGGAAAGCCCAGTACTTCCTGCTGCGCTAAGGCGCTGTTGATCAGGCCGGCCAGGGTGGTGCCCGTGCCTGCAGCACAGGTAATATGGGTAAAATCCTGGTAGGAAACCAGGGGCAGTATCTCCTTGCAACCCATGGCTCCTAATGCATTATGGCCTCCTTCGGGGATAATAAAGCTGTTGGGGTACTGGTCTTCCCAGTTAATATTTTCTTTTTGGCGGTAGGTCTCGCGACTCACAAAATGCAGCTGCATGCCATAACGCTGCGCCTGCTCCAGTGTGGGGCTCAGTACCGGCGCGGCTTCTCCCCTGATAATACCGGTGCAGGGCAGGCCTTCCATATGGCAGGCTGCGGCCGTAGCGGCAATATGATTAGACCAGGCGCCGCCGAAGGTGACGATATGTGTTTTGCTGGTCTCCTTTGCTTCATCCAGATTATAACGGAGCTTAAACCATTTATTGCCGGATACTTCCCGGTGCAGCAGGTCTAAACGCAGCATGGCTGCCTCGATCTGATCGGGCAGCCATGCTGGTTGTATGGGTTGTAATATGACGTTATCGTAGCTGATCAATTAAACAGGGCATTTCTCAAATTTACAACACTTCCTTTTGTCCGCACACCCAGGTTCAATTCTGCTCCGCCGCCTGCATTGAAGTACAGCAGCTTCACTTTATGGAAACCCTTGCGCAGGGGCAGGATGGTTGTTTTATCCAGTGGTGCGTGCTCGCCGTCATTATCCAGTTCCAGTTCATCATCTACATACAGCACAGCGCCGTCGTCGCATTTCAGGTTAAACTCGTAAATGGCGTCGGTATCTGTTTTGAGGTACCCTTCATAAGCCACGCTGAAAGCGTCTTTCGGCAGGAAGGGACGAATATCGAAGGATGACTGTACACCGCTGCTGTCTGCGGTTCCGCTGATCTGTTTAGCTTCTTTAAAAGCACGGAAATAAGCGGAGAATTTAGCGCCTTTGTTAGCAGGCGTTGCTTTCACAGCAGCCTTGTAGTCACGGCGTACATAAGATGCGCTGTATACACCGCTCTTACGGCCGGAAGCTGTTACTACAATGCATTTGAGCGTTACCGGCTCTTTGCGGAGCGTAAGTGCCACCGGCTCTGCATAACGTTTACTGTTCACCGTTGGTTCGCTGCCATCAGTAGTGTAGTAAATGGCGGCGCCTTCTACCAGCGGACGAAGCGTAACGGTGGTATGAGCGGCGGTAGTTACGTTATTTTCCAGTCCTGCAGGCTCCGGGATGCGGAAGGGTACGCCTTCTTTATCCAGGCGGGCCAGTTGTGCAGGCAGCCTTTCCAGGAAGTTAGCATAGTTCTTTTTGTCTTCGCCAGACCAGGTGATCTCTGATACAGCCAGGGCGCGGGGCCAGGTCATGTAGTCCACTACTTCGGGAGTAGGCATGTATTCTGTCCACACATTGGCCTGTACGCCTTTGATATATTTCTGTTCTGCAGGTGTGAGTGAGTGCGGCAGCGGCTCATAGTTATACACCGCCTGCAGGGGCAGGAAACCGCTAATGTTCAGCGGTTCGCTGGATGGATTGCCCTGGTAGTAGTCGAGGTACAGGTAGGTATTGGGCGTCATGATCACATCATGCTTTTGTTTGGCTGCTGCAATACCGCCTGTTTCACCGCGCCAGCTCATTACGGTAGCGTTGGGCGCCAGGCCGCCTTCCAGGATCTCATCCCAGCCAATGATAGAGCGTCCTTTGCTGTTCAGGAATTTCTCCATGCGCTGGATGAAGTAGCTCTGTAAAGCATGCTCGTCTTTCAGGCCCAGGGCTTTGATACGCGCCTGGCATTTGGGACAGGTCTTCCAGCGATCTTTGGGACATTCGTCTCCGCCGATGTGGATGTACTTGCTGGGGAAGAGCTCCATTACTTCTGTGAGTACATTTTCGAGGAAGGTGTACACAGAGTCGTTACCCGCGCAGTACACTTCCTTATTCACTCCCCAGGTAGTAAATACCTCGTAAGGGCCGCCGGTGCATCCCAGGTTGGGATAGGCTGCCAGTGCGGCTTCTGAGTGACCGGGCATCTCTATTTCAGGGATGATGGTGATATGGCGGTCTGCTGCATATTTCACGATCTCCTTTACCTGTTCTTTTGTATAATAGCCGCCATGAGGCTTGCCATCGAAGGTTTTGCTGCGTGCAGCGTGGCCTACTACTGTTTCTTTACGGGTGGAAGATATTTCCTGCAGGCGGGGATATTGCTGGATCTCTATACGCCAGCCCTGGTCTTCAGTAAGGTGCCAGTGAAAGCGGTTGAATTTATATTGCGCCATTACATCAATGAACTCTTTGATGTAGGATACGGGGAAGAAATGGCGCCCGGCGTCCAGCATTAGTCCGCGGTAGGCAAAACGCGGCTCATCGCTGATCTTTACGGAAGGCACAGCTACAGTGTCGCCTTCTCCGCGGATCAGCTGTTCCAGTGTTTGCAGGCCGTAGAACAGGCCTGCGCCGTTGCCGCGCAGCTGTAAAATCTTATCGTTTACTGTCAGGGTATATCCTTCAGCAGGCAGGTTCCTGTCCTGGATCACCATGATCTGCCCGTTAGCCGCCATGGCTTTGGCCTGGTGGGCGGAGAGGCTGATACCGTGATTGTTTTTCAGGTAGGTGCTCAGCAGTGCTGCTACCTGCTGGGCGTCCTGGTCTCCATACAGGATAAGGGTCTGTTTGGACAGTTTAAAGCTGCCCGGTAGCGTTTGAACAGACTTGGGCTGCGGAATGATACTGATTGTTGCCGGTGCTTGTTGTGCTGCTGCTGCAAGGGATAGCAACAAGCCCAGAGATGACACTAGAAATTTTTTCATGTTTATAGTGATAGTTGATTTTCTGCGCAGATGTTTCACTGTGTATTACTACGTTAAGTAGGTGAGTTACACCCATTTGCTGATGAAAAGGGAGTCTTCCTTCGGAGAGCAACTGTGGCTTCATTCAAGTAAGCGGCCTTCAGTTCCCTCACTGCCTTAGGCCCAGCTGCATGTAAGTGTCCGTCATTGCGAGGAGCCGCACGGCCTGGGCGGGTTAGCCGCGACGAAGCAATCTCCTGACACAATCTCCGCGAAGATTACGCTAGAAGATTGCTTCGTCGCCCCGCGCTCTTTCGCGCTGCCGCTTCTCGCAATGACGGGACGGGAGACCCTTTTGTCATACCCTATAACGCCTCGCAATGACGGGGATGGAGACCGTAACCTTATCATTAATATTTCCATTTTCCAGGAAAAGATCGCGTAAAATACTTCTTAATGATTAAATTTATCGCCGATATTTTAGCTAACGATTTGAAAATTAAAAACTAGTCTGAACAAATGAAACCGACTTTATTGATTCTGGCAGCAGGTATGGCAAGCCGGTACGGCAGCTTAAAGCAGATACAACAGTTTGGCCCCAGCGGCGAAACCATCGTTGACTATTCCATTTTTGATGCTATACGCGCCGGTTTCGGTAAGATCGTATTCATCATCCGCAAGGATTTTGAAAAGGAATTCAAAGAGATCTTTGAGCCCAAGCTGAAAGGCCGCGCCGCTACTGATTATGTGTACCAGGAGATGGGCGCCTTTGTGAACGGCTATTCTGTACCTGCAGACCGTACCAAACCCTGGGGCACCGCTCATGCGGTATTATGTGCGAAAGACGCTATTAAAGAGCCTTTTGCCGTGATCAATGCAGACGACTTCTACGGCCGTGATGCTTTCGAGAAAGCAGCCGCCTTTTTGAATAACAAATGCAAACCCGATGTATACAGCGTGATCGGCTACGAGCTGGGTAAAACCATCAGCGAGCACGGTTCTGTATCCCGCGGTGTATGCGCTGCCAATAGCGAAGGTAACCTGGCCGCTATCAACGAAAGGACCAAGATCTACAAAGACGGCAGCCAGATCGTGTATGAAGACGGCGACGGTGAGAAACACCCGCTGAGCCCTGATACACCGGTATCCATGAACTTCTGGGGCTTCCATCCTTCTGTGTTCGACCTCAGCGAAAAAGAATTCAGCACCTTCCTGCGCAAGAGCGGAGACAATCCTAAATCAGAATTCTTTATTCCCATCGTTGTAGACCACTTTATCAGCAGCAAACAAGGCGTGGTAAACGTAATACCCACCAGCTCCCAGTGGTTTGGCGTTACTTACAAGGAAGATGCGCCGGGCGTTCAGGCCAGCCTGAATGAACTGGTAGCCAAAGGGGAATATCCCGATAACTTATGGAAATAAAACCGCATCCCCTGATCCTGAAAGCATTCGGGATCGATGGCCCCGGTACGGACATTAAAAAGTTCGGCAGCGGTCATATCAACAATACTTTTCTGCTGCAAAAACAAGACGGTAAACGTTTTGTTTTGCAGCGGATCAATGTGTCCGTGTTCAGGGAACCGGAAGTGATCGCCCGTAACCAGCGCCTGGCGTCTGATTACCTCGCACAGCATCATCCGGGCTACCTGTTCATCACACCCGTGGCTACGGTAGAAGGAGAGGAGCTGTTCATACTGGACGACGAATACTGGCGTATGATCCCCTTCATTGCCGATTCGGTGACAGTAGACCAGGCAGACGATCCTACACAGGCCTACGAAGCCGCCCGGCAGTTTGGGCGCCTGGCCCGGAACCTGGATGGTATCAACCTGCAGCCTTTCAGGCCAACTATTCCCAACTTCCATAATCTCACCCTGCGCTACAGCGCCTTCCAGGACGCCATCCGGCAGTCTAAAGAAGAGCGGCGTCAGCAAGCGGCAGAGCTTACCGCCGCTTTCCTGCGTTATTCAGATATCGCTGTTACCTACGAAAAGCTGAAAACAGATCCCCGTTTCCGCGACCGCCTGATGCACCACGATACCAAGATCAATAACGTGCTGCTGCATAAGGATACCTATAAAGGCCTCTGCGTATGCGATCTGGATACGCTGATGCCCGGCAAGGTGATCTCTGACCTGGGCGATATGGTGCGTACATACGTAAGCCCGGTGTCTGAAGAAGAGCGGGACTGCTGCCAGATCCACATCCGCGATGAATACTATGAAGCATTGATGGATGGCTATCTCTCTGAAGTGGGCGACAGCCTCACCGGGGTGGAAAGGGAGCAGCTGTTCTATGCGGGCAAGTTCATGATCTATATGCAGGGCATCCGTTTCCTGACGGATTTCCTCAATGGCGATATCTATTATCCCATTAAATACCCGGAGCATAACTTTGACCGCGCCATGAATCAGCTCACCTTACTGGAGCGCCTCATGGAAAAAGAAGCCGGTTTACAGGCCGTTATCCGCAAATGTCTCTCCAAAGCCGGAAACGATATATAAATATCTTTCGATTTCTTTAGAAAATGTCTAAACGCCGTCACAAAAATTTCAATATTTTCAAAAACAGTATATTTGGTTGCGAAATATCAAAATTTTCAGGCGGTATTGGTTTTTCGTGCTTTCACTAATACATTTGTAGTCACAGTAAAAAATAAAGAAAACCTCCGATGTGGGTAAATAAAGACAATAATAAACTCAATCACATAGTGCCGCAGCTCAATTGGGCTATTACGCTGGTCGTGGTTGTCGTTGTCATTATAAGCCGCCAATATGGAGGATAGGTTGACGTGTATAATCATCACTAAGATATGGATCGCCTTCCTCCGCAAAGAGGAAGGCTTTTTTTTTGGGACAGCAATCAAAACAAGAAACAATAATTAAGGAAGTTCATAATTCAAAATCATATGTACAGCTACTACAACGAGAACACCATTCTTTATTTTAACGGTGAGTATCTGAAAGCCACTGAGGCTAAAACTGACCTGTATGGCCAATCCCTGCACTACGGATATGCAGTATTCGAAGGTATCCGTGCCTACAAAACTGAGAAGGGAGAGATCAAGATCTTCAAAGCCCAGGAACACTATGACCGCCTCAAACGTTCCTGCGATCTGATCCACATCCCTTACAAGTTCAACAACGATGAACTGATCAAAGCCAGTTACAAAATACTGGAGCTGAATAATTTTGAAGAGGCTTACATCCGCCCCCTGGTGTTCTGTCCGCCCAATATGACCCTGAAAGCGGCCAGCGAAGCGCACATCCTGATCTGTGCCTGGGAGTGGGGTGCGTACCTCGGCGAAAAGCTCCTCCGCGTAATGACCTCCTCCTACCAACGCCCCAACCCTAAAGCCTTCCAGATCGAATCCAAATCAGCCGGTTTATATGTAAACTCCATCCTCGCTTCGCAGGAAGCCAAGGAGAAGGGTTATGACGAAGCTCTGCTGCTGGATATCAACGGTTATGTGGCAGAAGGCCCCGGCGCCAACATCTTCTTCGAAAAGAACGGTAAACTGTTCACTCCTCCTCCGGGCAACATCTTACCGGGTATTACCCGCGCTACGGTGATCGAGCTGTGCAAAGAGCTGGGTATTCCCCTGGAGCAGAAATTATTCACCATCGAAGAGCTGAGAGAGGCAGAAAGCGTATTCTATTGCGGTACCGCCGCAGAAGTGATCGGCTGGGACTCTCTGGACGGTCAGGGCTTCAGCAAACCCTGGGCAGATTCCCTCGGTAAAGTACTGCAGCAGGCCTATAAAGCCCGTGTGCTCGAAAAAGAGTTCAAACGCGAGGCAAAAGTAGCCTGAGCCCGGACCGGCGGTGTGGAAATCCGCAATCCACATCCCGGGATTCCTTTGAACTCCGGAATTTCGGTCTATCGATTTCCAGTACAGTAAAGGGTTTGAGCCAAAAAAGCAGGGAGTTGAAGACCGGGTAACCGGAAATTGTTGGTTTGGCGCCTCCCGATTATACTGACTATTTTGTAGCCTGATAAATCCCTCCGCCAGCCGGCGGAGTGGGTATAGGAACATGTTTTTTTAATTCCGATGTAAAATCGGAAGAAGTAATAAACGGCAAATGGAACTGAACAAATACAGTAAAACGATCACGCAAGACCCTACGCAACCGGCCGCACAGGCCATGCTGTACGGGATAGGACTTACAGAGGAGGACCTGAAAAAAGCCCAGGTGGGCGTCGTGAGCATGGGCTACGACGGCAACACCTGTAACATGCACCTGAACGACCTCGCCAAAGAGGTCAAAGCAGGCGTCTGGGCCAATGACCTGGTAGGATTAACCTTTCATACCATCGGCGTCAGCGATGGCATTTCCAACGGTACGGAAGGTATGCGCTACTCCCTGGTAAGCCGCGACCTGATCGCAGATTCCATTGAAACAGTGTGCGGCGCTCAGTATTATGACGCCCTCATCGCCGTGCCCGGCTGCGATAAGAACATGCCCGGCTCCCTAATGGCTATGGGCCGCCTGAACCGCCCTGCCATCATGGTGTACGGTGGTACTATCGCTCCCGGTAAATATAAAGGACAGGACCTGAACATCATCTCCGCTTTTGAAGCACTGGGCCAGAAACTGGCCGGCCAGCTGGATGAAGCTGATTTCAAAGGTATTGTACAGCATTCCTGTCCGGGCGCTGGCGCCTGTGGCGGTATGTACACTGCCAATACCATGTCCAGCGCTGCAGAGGCCCTGGGTATGAGCCTGCCCTACAGCTCTTCCAACCCTGCCCTGAGCAAAGAAAAGATCCAGGAGTGTAAAGACGCAGGTCAATACATCCGCCTGCTGCTGGAAAGAGATCTCAAACCCCGCGACATTATGACCTTTGAGGCCTTTGAGAACGCCCTCACCGTGATCATCGCCCTGGGCGGCAGCACCAACGCGGTACTGCACCTCATCGCCATCGCAAGGTCTGTAGGTATCAATCTTACCCAGGACGATTTTCAGCGCATCAGCGACAAAACACCGCTGATCGCCGATCTGAAACCCAGCGGTAAATACCTGATGGAAGACCTGCACAACATCGGCGGTGTTCCCCTGGTAATGAAATATCTCCTCAAACAGGGACGCCTGCACGGCCATTGCATGACCGTAACCGGTAAAACCCTGGCAGAGAACCTCGCGTCCGTACCTGATATTGATTTCGATAAGCAAAAGATCATCTTCCCCCTGGATAAGCCCCTGAAAGAAAGCGGCCATATCCAGATCCTGTACGGCAACCTGGCAGAGAAAGGCTCCGTTGCCAAGATCACCGGTAAGGAAGGCGAACGTTTCCGCGGCCCTGCAAGGGTATTCGACGGGGAGTTTGAACTGATCGCCGGTATCCAGAACGGCCGCGTAAAAGACGGAGATGTAGTAGTGATCCGTCACGTAGGCCCCAAAGGCGCACCCGGTATGCCTGAAATGCTGAAGCCTACCTCCGCCATTATGGGCGCAGGCCTGGGCAAGAACGTTGCGCTGATCACAGACGGACGTTTCTCCGGTGGTACCCACGGTTTTGTGGTAGGGCACATTGTGCCTGAGGCTTTTGAAGGTGGTACCATCGCACTGGTAAAAGATAATGATATGATAGAGATAGATGCGGTGAAGAATACGATCAATGTGGAAGTGAGCGATGCCGAACTGGCTGCCCGCAGGGCACAGTGGCAACAGCCCGCGCTGAAAGCATCTAACGGTATATTATTTAAATACGCAAAACTTGTTAAAAATGCCACAGAAGGATGTGTTACCGATGAAGGCTAAGCCGGCCGATCAGCCAGCCCCCGCAGCTGCTGCGCCTGTTAAATCCATAACAGGTTCAGAAGCGGTCATCCGCTCCCTCATTGCAGAAGGGGTAGAGACCATTTTCGGGTACCCCGGCGGAGCTATCATGCCTATTTATGATGCACTGTACGATTTCCAGGATCAGGTTCATCATATACTGGTCCGGCACGAACAGGGCGCTACCCATGCTGCGCAGGGGTATGCCCGTGCATCCGGCAGGGTGGGTGTGGTATTTGCCACCTCCGGCCCCGGCGCTACCAACCTGGTAACAGGCCTGGCAGATGCACATATGGATTCAACGCCGATGGTATGCATTACCGGACAGGTAGCTGCGCATCTCCTGGGCACAGATGCTTTCCAGGAAACAGACGTAATAGGTATCACCATGCCTATCACCAAATGGAACATCCAGGTAACACGTGCGGAAGATATTCCCGGCGCTATTGCCAAAGCGTTCTACATCGCCCGCAACGGCCGTCCCGGCCCGGTGCTGGTAGATATCACCAAGAACGCGCAGGTGGCCAAAATGGATTTCGAGTATAAGAAATGTGAATACATCCGCAGCTATCACCCGGTGCCTGAATTGAAGGAAGAGGAAGTAGAAGCGGCTGCAGCGCTCATCAACAGCGCCAAGAAACCTTATATTCTCTGCGGTCACGGCGTACTGATCGCCGATGCACAGCAGGAGCTGATCGCCTTTGCCGAGAAAGCACAGATCCCTATCGCCTCTACCTTATTGGGCCTGTCTGCGGTACCGGTAGATCATCCCCTGTACGTGGGCTACCTCGGTATGCACGGTAACTATGGTCCCAATATCAAGACCAATGAATGTGATGTATTGATCGCCGTAGGGATGCGCTTTGACGACCGTATCACCGGCGATGTGAGCACCTATGCCCGCCAGGCAAAAGTGGTGCACATCGAAATAGATAAAGCAGAGATCAACAAGATCATCAAAGCCGACGCAGCCGTACATGCAGATGCAAAAGCTGCACTGCAGGCATTGCTGCCTAAGATAAAGGAACAGCGTCACGACGAATGGCTGCAGGGCTTTAAAGAAGCCGACCGCCTGGAAGAAGAGAAAGTGAGCAAACGCGAGCTGTACCCCACTGAAGGCGAGCTGAAAATGGCGGAAGTGATCCGCCTCATCTCTGAAAAAACCGGCGGCCACGCCATCCTGGTAACGGATGTAGGCCAGCACCAGATGATCGCTTCCCGCTACTATCGCTTCCAGGACCCGAATACCAACATCACCTCCGGTGGTATGGGTACCATGGGCTTTGCACTGCCTGCCGCCATGGGCGCCAAGGTAGGCACACCCGAAAAAGAAGTGGTGGCTATTATAGGAGATGGTTGCTTCCAGATGACCTTACAGGAGCTGGGCACTATCTATCAATCGGAAATTGGCGTGAAGATCGTCATCCTCAATAACAACTTCCTGGGCATGGTACGCCAGTGGCAGCAGCTGTTCTTCGACAAGCGCTACTCTTCCACTGAGATGATCAACCCTGATTTCGTACAGATCGCCAAAGGCTTCTATGTGCCCGGCAGAAAAGTAACGGATAGAGCAGAGATCAGCGCAGCGATAGATGAAATGCTGCAGACAAAAGGCGCTTATCTGCTGGAAGTAGTGGTAGAGAAAGAAGACAACGTATTTCCCATGGTACCGGCCGGTGCGCCTATCTCACACATCAGGCTGGAGTAGTCATCATTATAACTGTAGAAAGTATGCAAAAAGAATATACAGTAACGGTATACACGGAAGACCGTATAGGGATCACCAACCGTATCACCGTTATCTTTACCCGCAGGGGCATTAATATTACCAGCCTTACCACTGCAGAGACAGAAATACCGGGCGTGTACAAATTCATCATCACGGTATTGTCTGAAAGAGAGAAGCTGGATAAAGTAGTAGGTCAGATAGAAAAGCTGATAGAGATCCACCGTGCTTTTGTACATGAAGAAGATGAAGTGGTGTACCAGGAGCTGGCGCTGTACAAGATCTCTACCAAGTCGCTGCACAACGGCAATATCGAACAACTGATACGGGATAATCATGCGCGCATTCTCACCATCACCGCTGATTATTTCGTAATAGAAAAAACAGGCCACCAGCAGGAGCTGATAGACATGCTGAAGAAACTGGAGCCATATGGCCTGATCGAATATTCCAAAAGCGGCCGCGTAGCCATCGTAAAATGGAGCCGCCGTTTTCACGATCACCTGAAAGAACTGGCGGCAAAAGAAGCAGACGCTTTCAAAGCATTATAACACTGAACTAAAAAAACACAAACCAAACTAAACATGGCAACCATCAATTTTGGCGGGGTACTGGAAGACGTAGTAACCAGAGAAGAATTCCCCATGGAAAAGGCGAGAGAAGTGTTGAAGAACGAAACCATCGCTATCATCGGTTACGGCGTGCAAGGCCCCGGCCAGGCATTGAACCTGAAAGACAATGGCTTTAATGTGATCATTGGTCAGCGTAAAGATTCAAAAACCTGGGACAAAGCCGTTGCTGACGGTTGGGTACCTGGTAAAACACTGTTCGAGATCGAAGAAGCTGCACAGAAAGGCACCATCATTCAATTCCTGCTGTCTGATGCCGGCCAGATCACCCTGTGGCCTACATTGAAGCAGTATCTTACTCCTGGTAAGGCATTGTACTTTTCCCATGGCTTTGGTATTACCTACAAAGATCAGACAGGCATTATTCCTCCTGCTGATGTAGATGTGATCCTGGTAGCTCCCAAAGGTTCCGGTACTTCTCTGCGCAGGTTGTTCCTCGCTGGTCAGGGCCTGAACTCCAGCTTCGCCATCTTCCAGGATGCCACCGGTAAAGCCCGTGATCGTGTGATCGCACTGGGTATCGGTGTAGGTTCCGGTTACCTGTTCCAGACAGATTTCAAGAAAGAAGTATTCAGTGATCTGACTGGTGAGCGTGGTACCCTGATGGGTTGCATCCAGGGCATCTTCGCTGCTCAGTACGAAACACTGCGCAAGAATGGTCACTCTCCTTCTGAAGCTTTCAACGAAACTGTAGAAGAGCTGACGCAATCCCTGATGCCGCTGGTAGCAGAGAATGGTATGGACTGGATGTATGCTAACTGTTCTACTACCGCTCAGCGTGGTGCGCTGGATTGGTGGAAGAAGTTCAAAGAAGCTACCCAGCCCGTATTTGAAGAGCTGTATGCAAGCGTAGCTGCTGGTAAAGAAGCTGCCCGCTCTATCGCTTCCAACAGCCAGGCAGACTACCGCGAAAAGCTGAACGAAGAACTGAAAGAACTGCGCGAAAGCGAAATGTGGCAGGCTGGCGCCGCTGTGCGTAAGCTGCGTCCCGGCAAATAAATTGTTGCTATAAGTAATGTTGTTACGAATTATCTGATCACGAACTGCCATCTTTCATTGCGATCTTTTTCGCTTTGACCGGATGCGTAGTTCGTGGTCGGGTGATTCGTAATTTTTTTTTTACAACAAGATCTGAACATATGTCTGAAGTACTGAGCAGTGTAGATGCACACAGCATCCTCGAAGCTGCAGTGAAACTGAAACCGGTGGTGAACCGCACCCCGCTTACCTATAGCGCCACCCTCTCCCGGCGCTACGATTGTGATGTATACCTGAAAAGGGAAGATATGCAGATCGTACGCTCGTATAAACTGCGCGGCGCTTATAACCTGCTCAGCACCCTTGACCGCCAACAGCTGGAGAATGGCGTTACCTGCGCCAGTGCGGGCAATCATGCCCAGGGCTTTGCCTATGCCTGCCGCCAGATGGGGATCCAGGGCGTAGTATTTATGCCTATCATCACACCCAAGCAGAAAGTGAACCAGGTAAAAATGTTCGGTGGCGATAACATTCGCATCGAACTGGTAGGCGATACCTTTGATGATTGCGCCCAGGAAGCGCAGGCTTTCACCCGCGAACACGGCATGACCTTTATCCCGCCTTTCGATAACCCCCGCATCATTGAAGGACAGGGCACCGTAGCCGTAGAGATCCTGGAAGATCAGCCACTGGTAGATTATCTCTTTGTACCGGTAGGCGGCGGCGGATTATCAGCCGGTGTAGGCACTTATTTTAAAACATACAGTCCGCAAACCACCATCGTAGGCGTAGAGCCGGAAGGCGCTCCTTCCATGCTGCGTGCTTTGGAGAACGGCGCCCCTGTTACCCTGGATGAAATTGACCGCTTTGTAGATGGCGCTGCCGTTAAAAGAGTAGGTGCGCTGACTTTCAGCATCTGCAAAGAAGTGCTCAGCAAAATGCACCTGGTGCCCGAAGGAAAAGTATGCTCTACCATCCTCAAACTGTACAATGAAGACGCCATTGTAGTAGAACCCGCCGGTGCGCTGTCTATCGCTGCCCTGGATGATTTTGCAGCCGAGATCAAAGGCAAGCGTGTAGTATGCATTGTGAGCGGCAGCAATAACGATATAGACCGTATGCAGGAGATCAAGGAACGCTCCCTGTTATATGAAGGCCTGAAGCATTATTTCATTATCCGTTTTGCACAAAGGCCGGGTGCGCTCAAAGATCTGCTCAACAATGTGCTGGGCCCTAATGATGATATTACCCGTTTTGAGTACATCCAGAAACATAATAAGGAAACCGGTCCGGCGCTGGTTGGTATAGAGCTCCGCAAGCGGGAGGATTATGATACGCTGGTGGCCAATCTCCGCAAGTATAATTTCCATTATACAGAATTGAACAAAGACGATAATTTGTTCGGATATTTGGTATAGCTACCGGGAAAGGAACTGTTTTAACTATTCTTTTAATACGCAAGCAGGCTCAGGACGCGTTATCATTTTAGCAGGCCCGGAATGGCAGCAAAATTGAGCAGGAATATAAAACGATCCAACGATGGAAGCAGCGATATTACCCCGGTTTGGAGATGCCGGCGCCTTTACGATAGCAGATATTCCCATACCCCGGCCCTCCGCCGGACAACTGCTGGTGAAGATCAGGGCGGCCGGATTGAACCCGGTAGATTACAAAACACGTACGGGAAAAGGACAGGCAGCACAATTCACCCTCCCCGCCATACTCGGCTGGGATATTGCCGGCCAGATAGCAGACGCCGGACAAGGGGCCCACAAATTCAAGCCCGGAGACCGCATTTTCGGCATGAGCAATTTCCCTAAGCCCGCTAATGCTTATGCGCAATTTGCCGTAGTGCAGGAAGACGAGTTTGCCCTGATACCTGATAATATATCAGACGAGATGGCCGGCGCTACGCCTTTGGCCGCCCTTACCGCCCTGGAAGCCCTTACAGACCACGCCAAACTAAAAGCAGGTATGCGTGTGCTGATACATGCCGCTGCAGGCGGTGTAGGGCACATTGCCGTACAGCTGGCCCGCATCGCCGGGGCCTATGTGATAGGTACCGCCTCCGCTCAGAACCACCCTTGGGTTACAGCGCTGGGCGCCAGTGAAGTGATCGACTACCGGGAACAACGTTTCGAAGAAGTAATAGCCCCGGTAGATGCGGTGATCGACCTGATGGGCGCCGAAACCTCCCTGCGTTCCCTTGATATTATCAAACCCGGCGGCGTTATGGTATGCCTTCCCTCTATGTATAAAGACGATCCTGCCGTGCTGGCAAAGGCAAAGGAAAAGAGCGTCCAGGTGATCTGGCCCTCTGTAAGGCCTTCGGGTGCACGCATGGAGCAGATCGCCCTCCTGATGGCAGATGGAAAGCTGACGGTAAAAGTAGCCGCCGTTTTCTCACTCAAAGAGGTAGCTAAAGCGCATGAGCTGCTGGAAACACACCATGTTCAGGGCAAGGTAGTATTAACGCCTAATGCCACTCCATGCTGAGTTATTGGGAAAAACAAAGCCTGCTGCAATATGATCATATCGTATTGGGCAGCGGCATCGTAGGCCTGTCTGCCGCCATTAGCCTGAAAGAACACCAGCCGCAGGCCCGGGTGCTGGTACTCGAAAGGGCCCTGTTGCCCACTGGCGCCAGCACCAAGAACGCCGGCTTTGCCTGCATTGGCAGCCTTACAGAAATACTGGCAGACCTGAAGACCCTGTCTCCTGAACAGACCATCGCCCTGGTGGCCCGGCGCCGTAAAGGCCTGCAAATGCTGCGGCACCGCCTGGGCGATGAGCGCATCGGTTACCGCGAACAGGGCAGCTATGAGCTGATCAGCGAACAGGAGCTGCCTGCCCTGGAGCAGCTGTCTGCCACCAACGATCTTTTGCAGCCAGTATTGGGCGGCACCGCCTTTACGCTCGTAAACGGGCAGATACCCCGCTTTGCATTTGATCCTGCGTATGCCCGTGCCCTGGTACAGAATAACTATGAAGGAGAGCTGCATACGGGCAAAATGATGCGCGCCCTCATCGACCTGGCCATTGAGCAAAAAGTGGAGATCAAGACCGGCTGCAATGCCCTGCGCATAGCAGCATCACGTAGCGGCGTTGACGTTATCGTACAGCAAAATGCCGTACCGGAAGAGATCATTTTCCACTGCAGCAAGCTGGCCATCTGCACCAATGCTTTCACCAAAACCCTCCTCCCTGAACTGGAGCTCCAGCCTGGCCGCGGCCAGGTGCTGATCACTAACCCTATCCCCGGACTGCCCTTCAAAGGCATCTTTCATATGGACGAAGGCTATTTCTACTTCCGTGAGCTGGACGGACGGGTACTTTTCGGTGGCGGCCGTAATCTCGATTTCTCCGGAGAGGCCACCACTGCATTCGATCTCAATGACCGTATCCAGCAGGTGCTCGAGGAAAAATTACGCACTGTCATCCTCCCTAAGTATCCTTTTACTATCGCCGACCGCTGGACCGGCATCATGGCTTTCGGCCCCAATAAACAACCTATTCTCCAGCCCTGGTCTGAAAATATTTTCCTCGGCGTCCGCATGGGCGGTATGGGCGTAGCCATCGGTAGCGCGGTGGGAGAGGAACTGGCCCTCATGATGTTAAATTAGCCGCTAACCAGCGACTAATTTTCCTCAAACCAAAATACTTTGCTATATTGATCCGTTTTTTACCAAATCGCAATCCAATTGTGATTTAATTTCATGTTATTCAAAAAATAAAGCCATTATTCAACACCACGTTAAATAATTATGCAAAAGAGCTTACAATTCCTGGACTACGCCGTGTTCCTGGTGTACTTTATTATCGTAGCCGGTTACGGCGTTTATATCTACAGAAAGAAGAGGAAAGCCACTGCTGATACAAAGGACTTCTTCCTGGCAGAAGGTTCCCTTACCTGGTGGGCCATTGGCGCTTCCCTCATCGCATCCAACATTTCTGCAGAACAGTTCATCGGGATGTCCGGCTCCGGTTTTGCAATGGGCCTCGCTATCTCTACCTACGAGTGGATGGCGGCCGCCACGCTGGTGATTGTAGCCATATTTTTTATACCCGTATATCTTAAGAATAAGATCTACACCATGCCGCAGTTCCTCGCACAGCGGTATGATAACCGGGTAGCTACGGTAATGGCTGTTTTCTGGCTGCTGCTGTATGTTTTTGTGAACCTTACCTCCATCTTATACCTGGGCGCGCTGGCGGTGCATGAGATTTCCGGTTTCAGCTTCACCACCTGCGTGCTGGGACTAGCCATTTTCTCCGTATTCATCACACTGGGTGGTATGAAGGTGATCGGCTATACGGACGTGATCCAGGTGTTCTTCCTCATCCTGGGCGGTCTGGCCACTACTTACCTGGCCCTGAACCTGGTGGCAGAACATTTTGGTGGCAGCGGGCTCTTACAAGGCCTCGGCCAGCTGCGTAAAGTTGCGCCGGAGCACTTCCACATGATCTTCGACAAATCCAATCCTCACTATAATGATTTGCCCGGCCTCACCGTGCTGATAGGCGGTATGTGGATCGTGAACCTGAACTACTGGGGTTGTAACCAATATATCACGCAGCGTGCGCTGGGTGCGGATCTGAAAACAGCCCGCGGTGGTATCCTCTTTGCCGCTTTCCTGAAGCTCCTGATGCCGGTGATCGTGGTGCTGCCCGGGATTGCTGCTTACGTACTTTATAAAAACGGAGGATTTCAGCAGGAGATGGTAGATGCCGCCGGAACTGTTAAACCGGACCATGCCTATCCTGTGCTGCTCAACCTGTTGCCGGTAGGCCTGAAAGGGCTTTCCTTCGCAGCCTTAACAGCCGCCATTGTGGCTTCGCTGGCAGGTAAGGCCAACAGTATCAGCACCATCTTTACACTCGATATTTACAGGCACTACTTCAAGAAAGATGCTACAGAACAGCACCTGGTAAAAACTGGCCGTATAGCTATCATTGTTGCCACCATCGTGGCCGTGATCGTAGCGCCGCAGCTCAGCAACCTGGATCAGGGCTTCCAGTACATCCAGGAATATACCGGCTTTATCTCCCCCGGCGTATTTGCTATCTTTATACTGGGCTTCTTCTGGAAACGTACTACTTCTGCGGCTGCGCTCACAGGCGCGCTGCTGTCTATACCGCTGTCTACCCTCATTAAATTCACCATGCCCAATATGCCATTCCTCGATCGTATGGGCTGGATCTTCGTGATCATTGTCGCCATTATGGTAATCATGACGGTACTCGATCCCAAGAGCAAGAACAATCCGAAAGGCCTGGAAGTGGATGCCTCCATGTTCAAGACTACCGGCGGTTTTGCGGTAGGTGCAATTTTAATCTGTGGTATACTGGCTGCCTTGTATACTGTGTTTTGGTAATCGTTTACGAAAGATTGAGCGTTTAAAATTTTTGAGATGTACTTACTTGGTTACGATATTGGGTCTTCTTCCGTAAAAGCCGCGCTGCTGGATGTAGCCAGCGGTAAATGTGTAGCCAGCGCCACGAGCCCTGCGCAGGAAATGCCGATGCAGGCGCCGCAGGCCGGCTGGGCCGAACAGGACCCCGAGCGCTGGTGGCAGGAAATACAGCATGCCACCCGCCTGCTGCAACAGCAACATGCCTTTGATGGCAAAGCGGTAGCTGGTATAGGCATTGCCTACCAGATGCACGGATTAGTATGTGTGGATAAGGATCAGCAGGTATTGCGCCCTTCCATCATCTGGTGCGACAGCCGCGCTGTGGGCATCGGCAACAAAGCTTTTGCACAGCTGGGACATGAATACTGCCTCGAGCATTTATTGAACTCTCCCGGTAATTTCACGGCGTCTAAACTGCGCTGGGTACAGGAGAACGAACCGCAGATCTATGCCCGCATTCACAAGGTGATGCTGCCAGGTGATTTCATCGCTATGAGGCTCACCGGTGAGGCTTGTACAACCATCTCCGGCCTGTCTGAAGGTATCTTCTGGGATTTTTCGGCCAATGCCGTTGCCCAGTCCCTGCTGGATTATTATAAGATCGACCGTTCCCTGTTAGCTGATATAGTGCCCACCTTCGGGCTGCAAGGCAAGCTTACCGAGCAGGCGGCAAAGTTACTGGGCCTGGCTCCCGGCATACCGGTTACCTACCGCGCCGGCGATCAGCCTAACAATGCCTTCTCCCTGAACGTGCTGAACCCCGGAGAGGCCGCCACTACTGCCGGTACCTCCGGTGTGGTGTACGCGGTGCACAACCAGATCGCTTTTGACGAGCAAAGCCGTGTGAACACCTTCGTTCACGTAAACAACACGGAAAAAGATATACGCAACGGTGTGCTGATGTGCCTCAATGGTACCGGCATCCTGAACAGCTGGTTAAGAAGTGCTACCGGTTCTTTACCTTATGAGGAAATGAACGCCCTGGCAGCTAAAGCACCTGCAGGTGCCGCCGGATTGCGCATCTATCCTTTCGGCAACGGAGCAGAACGTATCCTTGCCAACCAGGACAGCGGCGCTGCTATACAGAACCTGCAGTTCAACACACATGGCAGGGAGCACCTGCTGCGTGCCGCACAGGAAGGGATCGTATTCGCGCTCGCTTATGGTGTGGATATTATGAAGCAGATGCAAATGGATATACGGCGCGTAAGAGCCGGACATGCCAACATGTTCCTCAGTCCTCTGTTCCGCCAGGTATTTGCCAATACCCTGAACGTGGTGATAGAGCTTTATAATACCGATGGCGCCCAGGGCGCCGCCCGTGCCGCCGGTATAGGTGCTGGTCTGTTCTCTCAGGCAGATGCCTTTAAGGGAATGGAGTGCATCGCTACCGTAGAACCGGATGAAGGGCAGCAAACCTACCAGCAGATCTATGCCGAATGGCAGGAAGGAATGACCAAACCCGCATTACATTTCGAGTAAACAAACACATACAAAAGTAAAGGCCGTGTCTTTTTTTAAGACGCGGCCTTTTACTTTTGTAATACCGGATGTAGTGAATTACCATATAAAATCCGTTAAAGATTCCTTTCGCATTACTGTTTATTTCTGTAGGTATTAACAACCGAGCAGTATATAACCCCGATGTATAAAGAGCGGGGTGATATACTCGTCAGTAGCGCATTATATACGGAATATGTACAGAAAAAACAGGAGTTCGATAGGAGTTTGATATGAGTTTCAGGCGGCGTTCCACTATTTTCGCAGTCAAATTGTAGTATATAGAATGCTGAACAAGAAATTGCCTTTATTCCTGATCCTGCTGTTTCCCTTAAGCCTGGTTGCACAATCTCCCGCTGCTTACACGGGCGGTTCCACCTTCACCAACGGCTTTGCCAGGTTAGTAAAAGACAGTGCACACTACTTTTACATAGACACCAGCGGACAATATGTTTTCGATGAAGTCATCAAAGAGGATTATCCTGTCTACAGCGGAGGCTTCAGCAGGGACACTGAGCGCCCCATAGATACCGCCAAAGAAAGCCTTCCCCGGGAGATCGTCAAGGTTCGTAAGAACGGCCGTATGGGTGTATTGAGTGCAAACGGTAAATGGATGCTGGAGCCCGTGTATGACACCATAGAAACCCAATGGGACTTTGCATGGAAAGCCACCAAAGATCACAAAGTATCCTTCTACGCCCGCCAGGGATGGCTGTTGCCTTTCCGTTTCGACAGCATCGGTTATCTCGATGGCAACTATTTCGATGTACATGATAACGGCAAATGGGGGGTGTACAGCAGCAAGGAAGATAAAATGGTGATTCCTGCTGAATACGAGGCCTTCGATTATTGCGGCGGTTGCGGCTACAAAGGAGACTATGTCTTTGCACAGCGCAATGGCAAATGGGGAATTGTCAATTTCAAAAATGAAGTGCTGCTTCCCTTTGAATACGAGCATGAGCACTTCAACATGCGTAGCGACGAATGGGTGGAAAGCCTTTCTAAAGATGGCCAGCACCTGGTGATCAATTTAAATACCGGCTTTGTAGACAGCACCGGTAATTTCGATCCTGAATTTGCCGACACTACCAGGAGAAGCCTGATTCCCGCTCCTTACGTAGCCACTTACAAAGGCGACAAAGCCGGCGTATCAGATAGCAGCGGAAAAGTGATCCTTCCAGCCGTGTACGATTGGGCAATACAGCTGGGATACGGTGATCAGCTATTTTACAATACGCACAATGATACCACGCTACTGTTTGACCTTTCCGGGAAACGGGTGCTCAGGGCCGATGCACTGGACCTGGAGGAATTGGGTATAGGCGGATTCGCTGCAGACAGCAATACCATCTACCTGGCTAAATTCAAAAAGAAAGGCCTGTATGGTTTTTACAATCCTTACGGTAAAAAGATGATCCCCGCCCGTTATACCAAGCTGGAAGGGAATTACACCAACCACTACCTGGAGGTGTCAATGGGATTAAAAGCAGGGGTTATAGACACCGCCGGAAAAGTGATCGTGCCTTTGGTATACGACGCCGTGCGCACCACCTTTGTGCCCAACCTGATACAGGTACAGCGGAATGATAAGGTAGGCGTTTACAGCATCAAACAGCATATCGAAATTATACCTGCTATCTACGATGATATCTCTTTTTGGGGCGATGTATCTTTGATCAGTTTGACAAAAGCCGGTCGTATGGGCTTTGCTGATATGGATGGCAGGATCTTTTGTCCGCCCGCGTACAGTAACGCTCAACATATAAATAGCAGATGGATGGTGCTGGAGAAAAGTATCAATGACACCCAACGCGTTTACAGCGTAATGGATGTAGCCACAAGGAAAATAACTCCGCTGCCGTATACGGCTGTATCCGCGGCCGGATTAGACGCCTTGCTGATCATTGGCAAAGGCATACGCCAATACCTGTACGATCTTGACACTGGCCAGGAAATAACCGGCGACTATACACAGCAGGGCGGCCCTGTTTTCATCAGTAGTTTTGACAACGGATTGGCACAGGTAGTAACAGACAATGGCTGTGGGTACATGAATCCCCGGGGGCATATGATGATGCCTGCAACATATGCACTGGTGAGCCCCATGCAAGACGGCCTGGGCCTGGTAGTGAATAAGCCTGACAGCAGCGGCAGATCTCTTTACGGTTATGTAGACAGCAGCGGCAGGATGATTGTTCCGATGGAATATGATTACCGGGATGACAGCTACGGCCGTGATTATTTTAAAGATAGTCTCCTGATGCTCTACCGGGCGCAGGCAGATGACCAGGAGATGCTGGTAGGATGCGCCGCCCTGGACGGCCGCATCATAGCGCCTCCTGTATACCAGGGCCTCAAACGTATACCGGAAAAAGGCTTTTTAATAAGAAAGGATGGTAAATTTGGAATGCTTACATTAGATGGAGCGGTATTAATGCCAACTGTGTTCGATGATATGGCCCTGGATAGGGAATTCCTCTCCGGCTATAATGATGCCGCCTTCCATTTCCCGCTCCTGTGCAGGGAAAACGACACCTGGCGTTATTTCGGATCAGACGGAAAGCCTTTGCCTGCTACTGTAAAAGAAGTAGTAGATTTCTATGTAGAAATTATAGATGCAGCGGCAACGCCCGCAGCAATGCCTGAAGCACCATGAACAAATTAATCATATGCCTGCTGCTGATTTCGCAGGCCGCGTTTTCACAAAGAGTATTCACTATTGACAGCCTCTCTGCAAGATACTATGCAAAGGTGAAGATAGCAGCATGTGATGCAGATGGCTACTGCAAAGGCGCCGGCTGGGTCAGGGTGTATGATCGCAAGTCCGGAAAGATGCTGATCAACGTTGCCTCCGATGACCTCGCGCTATGGCTGCACGACAGCAAAGTGACCACCAATGTAGTACAGCTGCCTTACGGCGAGCAAAGTGTGATCATCTACGAAGACTTCAACTTTGACAAAGTGAAAGACTTTGCCATACAGGATGGACAGAACAGCTGCTACAGCGGCCCTTCCCTCCAGGTGTTCCTGGCGCAGGGGAGTGGCTTTAAGTACAATGCAGATTTTACACGCCTGGCGCAGGAGTACTGTGGCATGTTCGGAGTGGACGCAAAAACAAAGCGCTTGTCTACCATGACCAAAAGCGGTTGCTGCTGGCATCAGTTCTCTGAGTTCATGGTGGAAAATAATAAACCCCTAGCCGTACATGTTATAGAAGAAGACGCGATGCTCTTCCCCTTTCAGCAAAGTACAGAGCAGGTATGGAAGAACGGGAAAATGGTCACCACCGTTAATCGTACGATAGACTTCTCGGGTACCGGCATCAAGCCGCTGTTATCTTTCAGCCTGGAAAAGAGCGGTAAGAAAGTAGCATTGTTCGTGAATGAATCATCGCTGAACTATGTGCTGCTGCAACCTGATGGCAATATAGAGATGGCTTATCCACTGGATGCGGCTGATGCAGAAAATGCCGGGTTTACCTGTGATAGTACATCCGCGGGGCAAACCCTTAGCTTCACCAATAAGGAGGCGAAGTATACTGTTTTTGAACATAACGGCGAGGCAGGGATCATAGTAGAGCTAAACAGCAAAAGTTATTATATGCCCGGGAAACCGGGCTCCCGCGAAGGAAGCCTGCAGGAGGTACTGCAGGCAAAAGCGGAAAATGTAAAGTAATACTCCTTTAATTACGTGTAGTCAGCACCTTTACTGTTACCAGCAGCTGCCCGGTATGCCGCATAGTATGTTCCGCAGCATGGAACAAAAGTCCCAGTACGGTGGAGGGCAGCCGTTTACGGCCTACGGTTCTTATATTAGTTAGTTGCGCAGGCTCCAGGTTTTTTAATTGTTCAATGGCTTGCGTTACCTGTGCATCAAATGCATCTGTTAAGGCCTGCAGGCGGATGTTGTCCACAGCCGTACCTTCTGTGGCCAGGTACTGCAATTGCGCAGCGGAAAGCGCATGACCCTGGGCGTAAGTGAACAAACGATCCAGCACACCGGTAAGGTGTTGCAAGTGAAAACCTACCGAAGCCAATCCTGCCGGGCGTTCCCACAGCAATGCCTCCGGAAAGTCTTTCATCAGTTCATGGATCTCTTCTCTCGCCTGCAGCAGGGCATGTGCCACCGGTTGCAGCAGCGCAGGTACATCCGGGAGCGGGCCGCGTAACCAGACTTCCGGTAATTTTATATCAGCCATTTTTTATTTTTTTAACGAAGATATGCTGCAGGTTGGGTAATTTAGACCTCATTTTGCAACACATATATGTCATTTAATATACAAGCATTTCAACAAAATGGGTTTGATATCATCGCCCTGAAAGATAACAAGAGCGGCACGCAGGTGGAGATCGTTCCCGCCCACGGCGCTATGCTGCATGCTTTCCGCATACAGCATAAGGGACAGCTCTTAAATATCATCGACAATTTTGACAGCAAGGAAGAGTATCAGCAGCAATTTGCCTCTACTTTCAAAGGTGTGAAGCTGAGCCCTTTTGCCTGCCGCATTCCAGATAAACAATACGAATGGCGCGAGCAGTCGTATAAGATCAAGAAATCGGTGCTGCCGGATCACGCTATGCACGGTTTGTTATACGATGCCGCTTTTTCAGTAGTGGAACAAACGGCTTCGGACGACAACGCCAGCCTGCTGCTGGAATATGACTACAAAGCAGAGGACGCCGGTTATCCTTTCAACTATAATTGCCGGGTACGTTACACCTTGTTGCCGGATTATCAGCTCGAAATACAAACCACGCTCAGCAATCACGAAGCCACACCTATCCCTGTGATGGATGGCTGGCATCCTTATTTTACCACCGGTACACCGGTGGATGAGCTGGAACTGCAATTCTCTGCCACCTGGCTGGTAGAGTTCGATGAGCGCATGGTGCCCAACGGCAACCTGGAGCCTTGTGAAGAATTTCTGCAGCCGCTGTTGCTGGAAGGCGTAGCATTAGACAACTCTTTCCTGCTGAGCTTTGAAAATCCTGGTCCGGCCTGTAGCCTGTACGACCGTAAGCAGGGTATTACCATCGATTTCTACCCGGAAGATACTTATCCTGTTTTACAGGTATACATTCCGCCGCATCGCCGCAGTATTGCCATAGAAAACCTGAGCGGCGCCCCTGATGCTTTTAATAACGGCATGGGTTTATACCAGCTGGAACGCGATGAACCCCGCACTTTTGGCACACGTATCCAGGTTCGGCTGGCATAGTCTTTGGATTTCCTTTGCTGTAACCTTATTTGTTCACCATAAAATTGAATGTTATGGATACGTTACAGATCAAAGGAAAATGGAACGAGATCAAGGGCAGATTGAAGAAACAATATGCAGACCTTACCGATGATGACCTGCTGTACCAGGAAGGTGAAGAGGATAGGCTGATAGGCAAGCTGCAGCAGAAATTGGGAAAATCAAGGGACGAGGTAATCAAAATGCTGAGATCTGTCTGATTTAGAAGCTTATTTTCCCACCATAAAAAAATCCTTCCTTTTATGGAAGGATTTTTATTTTTTTTAACAACTTGTGAGTTACTTTGTCCTAATATTCATCCATATCTAACGAATGAAATACATAAGCGCTTTATTGCTTGGATGCTGCATGATGATGGTGCAGCAATTACAGGCCCAGGTAACTGTTACCGGCCAGCTTACAGACAAGGACAACAAACTCCTCGTACTGCCCTATGCCTCTATTATTAATAAGACCACCGGGAAAAGAGCCTATTCTGACCAGGGCGGTTTCTACCGGATTGCCGCCGGTCCCCGTGACATGATCGTATTTACTTTCGTTGGTTACAAACCGGACAGCATCACCGTACAGCAGTCCAGCGGTACCGAAACCCGTAATGTAGAACTGCAGGTAGAAGGTAAAGTACTACGCAGCGTAGAAGTAACCGCTCATTATACACCCTACCAGCTGGACTCTATCGCCCGGCGCGACCAATATGGCTTTATCCTCGATAAGGAGAACAAGCCATTGGCAGGAGGCAGCACCCCGCAGGGATTCGGGCTTACCTTTAGCCCCATTACCCGCTATTCAAGAAGGGAGAAACAGAAAAGGGAATTCAAGAAGAATTTTGAGAAGGCAGAACATGAACGCTATGTAGATTCCCGCTATACTCCTGTGCTGGTGGCCCAGGTAACCGGCCTCAAAGGAGATTCCCTGCTGCAGTTTATGAGTGAAGTGCGTCCGGATTATGAAACGATGCGTATGATGCGCCAGGAAGACCTGTTGTACTGGATCACCGATAAGTACCGGGCCTGGAAGAAGTGATCACCCACCAATACTGATATTGAAAAGGGCTGCACTTTAACGGTGCAGCCCTTTGTACTTATTCTAAGGCCAATTTTTCTTCGTTGATCAATTATACACCTTCACCATGTACACAAAATCTTCCAGTTTCTTGATCTGATCTACGCGGCTCAGGGTATTCAGATTGTTCTTACGGGTCCATTCTCTGCGGGGCAGCTTTTCTTTAGGCATTTCTTCCAGCAGGCGTTTCAGGTGGAAGGATTTTACCGCAAAGGCAATACCGTCCGAAGTGGTTTGTTTGCCGGTAATGATACCTACTATATTACCTTCATTGTCCATCAGGGGGGCGCCGCTGTTGCCCGGGTTTACGGGGATAGATACCTGGTAAGCTACGGTATCGCCCTGAAAGCCGGTTTGCGCGCTGATATATCCTTTACCGTATACGATCTCGTCGCGGGGATAGCCCATGGTGAACACTTCCTCACCTAACCTTACTGCCTGGGGCTTCAGGGTATAGGGGAGGGGCTGGCTTTTGAAGGTGCTGTCAGCAATTTTCAGGATGGCCAGGTCGGCAGAGATATCCTCAAATATGCTGTTGGCTTTAAAGGCCTCGCCTTTATTGTTCTGCACATACACAGAGTCAGCGCCGGATACTACATGATAATTGGTAATGATGTAGCCGTTGGTGGAAATAGCAAAGCCGGTTCCGCCATAGGTGCCGGGGTTGGCAGGCGCTTTCTTGTTATTGTTCATGTCTTTGATCAGGGCGTTCTGGGAGCGCTGTATATTATTTAATACACGCCGAACGTCCTCATACTGGGAGGTACTTTTTTGCCGGGCGGCCTGTTGCATAATGGCAATGGTAGCCAGGGAGGTTACCAGGGCGATACAGGCGGCCGCTGCCAGGTTGGTAAGCATACGCCTGCGCGGATAACCGGCTTTGCGCATGGTAAGTACTTTGGCTTCCGGTTTGGCGTGTAGCTGCTCCGTATTTATAGTGGAGTGGATCTTATCCATCCGTTGCTGCAGGTTTTTGCGCCGGCCGTATTGTTGAAATGTGTCCAGGAAGGCCTGCTGCTCGTTGACCTGGCGGTCCAGGGCTGCATCCGCTTTCCGGAGCGCTTCAAAGGCGGCCTTTTCCGGCTCGCTCATCTGGCCCTCCAGGTAGCGTTCTATTTCCTGTAATAATTGAAACTGATCTTTCATCACCGCTCCCTTTAATAGTTGTTTGGTATAGTTAGATTCCCTTTGTTTATTATGGTTTACCCTGCGTATTGGTCAAAGAACAATTTTTTTAACCGCATCAGGCATTTATATTTCTGGTTTTTGGCATTGTCCGGGTTGGTATAACCAAACTTTTCGGCAATGTCCTGCATGGATAGCTTCCGCAGGTAATAATCTTCGAGCAGGGTTTTGCAGGGTTCGCCCAGGTTGCCCATGGCCTTTTGCATCACGTTGAACTGTTCGTCCCTTTTCTGATGTTCCTCCATGGTATCTTCCATGGGGAGGGTTTCTTCCAGTCCGTCTGAGAGCGCTACCTGCCAGGTATTGCCCTGTAATTTCTTCAGCCACAGATGGCGGCAAACTGCATAAAGGAATGTTTTCAGCTTGCTGTAAAGATCGAAGCCTCCCTGCTGCACTTTTTCGTAAAGAACGATCATGGCTTCCTGGAAAAGGTCTTTGGCATCATCTTCCGATCCGTTGTTCTGGATCACCATCCTCAAAATCGCCGGAAAATTGTCCAGATAAATGGTTTTCAGTGCCTTGTCGTCATCCCGGGCCAGTCCTTCCAGTAATTCCTTATCCCTTGCTATGTTTAGATTATCATTCACTTATTAATACAATTATGGGCTTTTGGTAACCCAAAGTAGCAAAAAATAAATTTCAAATTTTTTTTCGGATGCCGGGTTACCTTTTCCCGAACCTGGTATAAAGGTTAAATTAGTTTCCAAACCTTAAAAACATTATACAATGAAGAACGCACTGAAAATTGGCTTCCTGGCACTGGCTTTTGGTCTTTTCGTAACCGCTTGCGGTTCTGGCACCGGCACTGGCGAATCTGCTGATTCTGCTACTAACGCTGCTACCGAAGCTATCGATTCAACTGCTGCTGCTGCAGACTCTTCTATCAACGCTGTTGCTGATTCTGCAAAATCTGCTGTTGATTCTGTTGCTGCAGACACTACTCATCACTAATCTGAGGCAAGCAAAAAAGGTTATTATAAAAAACCGTTTGGGTTATCCCGAACGGTTTTTTTATGCCTGAGCCTGCCGGGCGATCCGTTTTTTGAATGGAAACCAGGTTTTTAGCCCTTTTATTAAAAAAAATATAATTTTTGAGGGGTGGCCTTGGATAATAAAAAGCACAACGTATTTTTGTTGGGCAATTAAGATTACATATATGATCCGCACAGCGACCTTTGGATACTTTTATGGTTTTTACTTTTTCTGGTACCAGAAATAAGGAGGTCGCTTGTAAGTATCAAAAAGATAAAGAAACTAGCAAAAGGGCCTCCTGAAGAAGGGGCCCTTTTTGATTTAATAAGATCACAGTTTACAATTATGTTACAGAAACGTTTCGGCATTTATTTCTTCTACTTTTTCTTTTACTTCTTTTACGTGGAGAAGGCCGGGACTCTTTTGTAAATAACTGAACACATAAGATTTTACAAATAAAGGGTCCCGGCTCTCCCGGGACCTTTTTTATTATCGTAACTCAGAACGACTAACAAATAACAACTAACGACTAATTTTATGCGGATCGCAATCCAGGGTTTTGAAGGATCTTTTCACCAGATAGCTGCACAGAGCTACTTCGGCAAGCAAACAGAAGTTGAATGCTGCGCCTCCTTTGCCGAGCTGGTAAGAAAAGCAAAGCAACAACCCGATGTGGACGCCGGTGTAATGGCCATCGAAAACTCCATCGCCGGCAGCATTTTGCCTAACTACAGCCTGCTCAAGAATTCGGGGCTGCATGTAAACGGGGAAGTATACCTGCAGATCAAACAGCAGCTCATGGTGCTGCCCGGGCAAACGCTGGAGGATATCCGGGAAGTGCATTCCCATCCGATGGCCCTTCTGCAGTGTATGGACTTCCTTGAAAAGCACCCGCATATTAAACTGGTGGAAACAGAAGATACCGCACTCAGCGCCAAGCACGTGGCCCAGAAAAAGCTGAAAAGCACCGCCGCCATCGCCGGCAAACTGGCCGCCGACATCTTCGGGCTTGATATCATCGCCCCCAACATCCACACCGCAAAGAACAATTACACCCGCTTCCTGGTTATCTCCCGTAACGGTGTAACACCTGCCCCTGACGCCAATAAAGCCTCCGTATATTTCCAGACCTCCCATGACAGGGGAAGCCTGGCCCGCGTGCTCACCAAAATTGCAGAAGCAGGCATCAACCTGTCCAAACTGCAGTCTTTTCCCATACCGGCTAAAGAATGGACCTACTATTTCCACGCCGACATGGAATTTGAGCACCAGGATCTTTTCCATAAAGGACTGGAGCACATCACGCCTCTGACAGAACATCTGAAAGTATTAGGGATCTATAAAAAAGGAAATACGCATTAATATGAATATCGCGGTAGCCAAAAGATTACAGCACACAGAAGAATACTACTTCTCAAGGAAGCTGCGGGAGATAGACGAAATGAACAAAGCCGGGGCCAATGTTATTAACCTGGGCATCGGCAGTCCGGATCTTCCCCCGCACCCCTCCGTAATAGCGGCGCTGAACGAATACGCGCAAAAGCCCAATACCCACGCTTACCAGGGGTATAAAGGCATACCGGCCCTGCGCAATGCCATGGCGGCCTGGTACCAGCGTTTCTACGGCGTGACGCTGGATGCGGATACAGAAGTGCTGCCCCTCATCGGCTCCAAGGAAGGCATCATGCACATCTGCATGACCTACCTGCAGGAAGGCGATGAAGCCCTGGTGCCTAATCCCGGCTATCCTACCTACCGCTCTGCCGTTCAGCTGAGCGGGGCTACCGTGGTAGATTACGACCTGGAAGAAAAGAACGGCTGGCTGCCCGACCTGGACGCCCTGGCAAAAAGGGATCTCAGTCGCGTAAAGCTGATGTGGGTGAACTATCCGCATATGCCCACCGGCGCTATTACCAATACAGCATTCGCAAAAGAACTGATCGCATTTGCCAAAAAGCATAACATCCTGATCTGTCACGATAACCCCTACAGCTTTATCCTGAACGATCGCCCTGAAAGCCTGCTGCAGGTGGAAGGCGCCCGGGATGTGGTATTGGAGCTGAACTCACTCAGCAAATCCTCCAATATGGCCGGATGGCGTGTAGGCATGTTAGTAGGCAAGGCCAGCTGGATCAACGAAGTGCTGCGTTTCAAAAGCAATATGGACTCCGGTATGTTCCAGCCTGTACAGATGGCGGCGGTAAAGTCGCTTGAACTGGGGCAGGACTGGTATGATGGACTGAATAAAATCTACCGTGGCCGCCGTCAGAAAGTGTTCGAGCTGCTGCAGCTGTTGAACTGCACTTTCGATACGAACCAGGTAGGCATGTTTGTATGGGCTAAGATCCCTGCTACCGCGAAAGACGGGTACGAGGTGACTGATGAGATCCTGCAAAAGGCGCATGTGTTCATCACCCCCGGCGGGATCTTCGGCAGTAACGGTAACGGTTATATCCGCGTAAGCTTGTGCAAGGATGAAGCGGTGTTTGAAGAGACGATCAACCGGATAAAGACAACACTCAAAAAGTAATAAAGCAAACTCAAATGGTCGCAACAATTGTAGGCGTAGGATTAATAGGCGGGTCAATGGCCATCACCCTGAAAGAAAAAGGGATGATCAGCCGTGTCCTGGGCGTAGACCAGCGTGAAGAGAATTTGCGGAAAGCACAGGAACTGAAGATCATTGACGAAGCGGTGAGCCTCGAAAAGGCCATGCAGCAATCATCACTCATCATACTGGCGGTACCGGTAGATGCGCTGTTGACGCTGTTGCCAACAGTATTGAATAATGCACAACCTCACCATGTGATCATGGATGTGGGATCTACCAAGAAACAAATATTACAGCTCGTTGCCGGTCATCCCAACAGGGGACGCTGGGTTGCCGCCCACCCGATGGCCGGCACCGAGTATTCCGGTCCCGAAGCCGCCATACCGAACCTTTTCACCAACCGTACCATGGTGCTCTGCGATGTGAAGAACAGCGATGAAGATGCGCTGGAAGTGATAGAGAGCCTGGTAGAAAACCTGCAGATGCGGCTGGTGTATATGAACGGGGAAGAGCATGATCTGCATACGGCCTACGTATCTCACATCTCCCACATCACTTCTTTTGCGCTGGCGCTGACCGTACTGAAGAAGGAGAAAGAGCAGGGCCGCATCTTTGAACTGGCCAGTGGTGGTTTTGAATCTACTGTGCGCCTGGCCAAAAGCTCGCCGGATATGTGGGTACCTATCTTCAAGCATAACCGCAACAATGTGCTGGACGTGCTGGAAGAGCACATCCACCAGCTGGAGCAGATGAAGAAATTACTGGAAGAAGAAGATTACGATACATTTTACAAGCTCATACAGAAATCAAATAAAATCAGGAAAATTCTAAAATAACTACAATGGAACAGATCTTAGCAAAAACAAAATTCGCTGATCCGTCTTCGGATAAAAAGCCCCTGATCATCTCAGGACCTTGCAGCGCAGAAACAGAAGAGCAGGTACTGGCTACTGCCCTGGCCCTGTCTAAAACCGGTAAAGTAGACGTGCTCCGCGCGGGCATCTGGAAACCCCGTACACGTCCCGGATCTTTCGAAGGTATCGGCACCAAAGGCCTGCCCTGGTTACAGAAGGCAAAAGAGCTGACCGGCATGCCCATCGCCATTGAAGTAGCTACCGGTAAACAGGTGGAAGACGCCCTGCACTTCGGCGTAGACATCCTGTGGGTAGGCGCCCGTACTACCGTGAACCCTTTCTCCGTACAGGAAGTGGCAGACGCACTGAAAGGTGTAGACACTACCGTACTGATCAAGAATCCTATCAACCCCGACCTGGAACTGTGGATCGGTGCTGTTGAGCGTATCCAGAAAGCAGGTATCACCAAACTGGGATTGATCCACCGCGGTTTCTCCAGCTACGGCAATACTGAATTCCGTAATGCTCCCATGTGGCACCTGGCTATCGAAGTAAAACGTCGTATGACCGGTATCCCCATGATCTGCGATCCCAGCCACATCGGCGGCCGCCGCGACATCCTGCAGGAAATTGCCCAGGAAGCAGTAGACCTGGATTACGATGGCCTGATGCTGGAAACACACGTAGATCCTGATAACGCATGGAGCGATGCTAAACAGCAGGTAACGCCCGAGAGATTGGCAGAGATATTGGATGGTATCACCTGGCGTCATGAGCATACCAATAAGAAAGAGTTCAATACCGCCCTGGAAAAACTCCGCGCCCAGATCAACCAGATCGACGACGAGATCATGCAGCTGTTGGGTAACCGTATGAAAGTGGCTGAGAAAATAGGCGAATACAAGAAAGAGAACAATATCACCATCCTGCAAACCAATCGCTGGAATGAGATCCTGGAGCGTGGTATCCGTAAAGGTGAGAAACTGGGCCTGACCAAAGACTTCATCCTGAAATACTTCGACGCTGTTCACCTGGAATCTATCAACAGGCAGAACAAGGTAATGAACGAAGACAAAAAATAACCAACGCACCACTATATGCGCACACTCAAATACCAATTTCAGCAAAGCAGCACCACTTACCACCTGGGAGCAGATCTGGCGCAGCTGGGAGATTATGTGGACCAGTCCCGTACCGTACTGGTAGTGGACGAGAACGTGGATAAACACCACGGCCACAAATTCGCCAACTGGAGAAAGCTGGTGATCCCCGATGGGGAAGACTGTAAGAACTGGGAAGTACTGGAACAGATCATTAATGGCCTGGTAGAACTGGAAGCAGACAGGAAAACGATGCTGGTTGGTATTGGAGGGGGCATGCTCACAGACATGGCAGGTTTTGCCGCCAGCATTTATATGCGCGGTATTCCCTTTGCTTTTGTGCCTTCTACCTTACTGGCCCAGGTAGACGCGTCTATCGGCGGGAAGAACGGTATCAGCCACGGTGTGCATAAGAATATGCTGGGCATCATCCGTCAGCCGGACTTCATCCTCTTCGATTATACGCTGCCGTCTACCATGCCTGCAGAAGAGTGGCACAACGGCTTTGCAGAGATCATCAAGTATGCCTGCATACTGGATGCAGACCTGTTCAACTACCTGGAGCAGAACCGTGATAAAGCCATGGAGCGTAATGTAGCCGTGCTGCAATTCCTGGTAGAACGTTCTGTGGAGCTGAAAACACAGGTAGTGCTCGAAGATGAGTTCGAGACCGGTTCCCGCCGCTGGCTGAACTTTGGTCATACCCTTGGGCATGCGGTGGAAAAGATAGAAAGCATTGCTCATGGTCAGGCAGTAGCCATTGGTATGGTGGCCGCCGCCAAGATCTCTGAAAAGCTGAACGGCTTTCCTTCAGACCAGACCAACCGGCTGATGCGTCTGATCAATGATTACCAGTTGCCCGTAACGCTGACTTCTGATAAAGAGAAAGTGTTCGATATCTTCAGGCTCGATAAAAAAAGGGAAAAGGATTTTATCCATTTTGTGCTGCTGGATTCCATTGGCAAGGCTGTAACAAAGCCGGTGCCGCTGGATGTGCTTAAACAACTGCTGCAGGAATTATAAACCAAAAAGAATCACATGCAAGTTATAGTATCGCCAGGCGCCATACAGGGAACCGTTACCGCCAATCCGTCCAAAAGCGCTATGCAGCGTGCAGTAGCAGCTGCCCTGCTTAGCAAGGGAAAGACGGTTATTCATAACCCCGGATTAAGTAACGACTGCCTGGCAGCGCTGGAAGTAGCAGAGAACCTCGGCGCTAAAATAAAACGGGTAGAAGAGCAGGTAGAGATCACCAGCAATGGCGTAAAGCCTTTCTACGACAGTATCAACTGTGGCGAATCCGGTTTAGGTATTCGTATGTTCACGCCCATAGCTGCCCTGGCAGATATCGCCATCACCATTGAAGGACATGGCAGCCTGGCCACCCGGCCCATGGGCTTTTTTGAGGAGGTGCTGCCACAGCTGGATGTGGAGTGCTCTACCAACAACGGTAAGCTGCCCCTGCATATCAAAGGTCCTTTGAAGGCAAAGAACATCACGATAGATGGTTCCCTGAGCTCTCAGTTCCTCACTGGTCTGCTCATGGCTTACGGTTCTGTAGCAGAAGATGTGACCATTACCGTAAAGGATCTGAAGAGCAAGCCTTATATCGCGCTCACGCTGCAGCTGATGGAGCAGTTTGGCGTAAAGGTGCAGCAGGAGAATTTCGAGCATTTCCGTTTTAGTAAAAAGCAAACGTATCGCGCCGGTGAATACACTGTAGAAGGAGATTGGAGCGGTGCAGCGTTCTTATTAGTGGCAGCAGCGGTGGCAGGTAAAGCAGAAGTGCATCACCTCAACATTCACTCTGCACAGTCTGACAAAGCCATCCTGGAAGCCCTGGAGAAAGCAGGTGCACACTTAGCCCCCGGCGTCTTCACGGTGATCGTAGAGAAAGGCAGGCTGCAGGCATTTGAATTTGATGCTACTGATTGTCCGGATCTGTTCCCTCCGCTGGTAGCTTTGGCGGCCAACTGTAAAGGCATTACCCGGCTCAGGGGTGTAAGCCGTCTGGCGCATAAAGAAAGCGACCGTGGTCTTACTTTGCAGGAAGAGTTTGGCAAGATGGGTATTGTGATAGACCTGCAGGGCGATGAGATGCTGGTGCATGGTGGTACTGGTATCAAAGGCGCGAGGGTGCACTCCCACAATGACCACCGTATTGCCATGGCTTGCGCGGTAGCTGCGTTAACAGCAGATCAGCCGGTGCAGATAGACAATGCAGAGGCCATTAACAAATCATACCCTGAATTTTTTGAACATTTGCAGAAGATCGGTGGTATTGTACAGAAGGAAGAAGTTAAGATCAATTAAGCAGTTTCATTTTTAAATCTGATTTCAATGAATGGTTTTGGTAGAATATTCCGGGTTAATGTTTTTGGAGAATCGCATGGCGCCAGTGTAGGCGTCAATATAGATGGGGTGCCCGCTGGCCTCCCGTTAAAACAGGAAGATTTTTTAGAAGACCTGGAGCGTCGTAAGGGCGGTTCCAGGGGCACTACGCCCCGTAAGGAGGAAGATCTTCCGTACATTAAATCCGGTGTATTCAACGATCGCACCACAGGGGCGCCCATCACCATTCTATTCGAAAATAACAACACCCGTAGCGCTGATTATGAGAAGCTGCGGGAGTTTCCCCGTCCGGGCCACGCAGATTTTGTAGCCACCCAAAAATACGGCGGCTTTGAAGACTATAGGGGAGGGGGGCATTTCAGTGGCCGCCTCACCCTCAACCTGGTGGCGGCTGGTGTGATTGCCAAGAAATTATTAGGCGCTGGCATTACTGTTACGGCTAAGCTGAAAGAAGTAGGCGGTTATGCGGATCCTGAAGAAGGACTGGAAGCAGCGATCGCTGCCAAAGATTCTGTAGGCGGCATTGTAGAATGCGTGGTGGATGGTTTGCCAATTGGGTTAGGAGAGCCTTTCTTTGATTCTATTGAGTCTTGTCTGGCGCATGCTGCATTTTCTATACCGGCTATTAAAGGGATTGAGTTCGGCGCCGGTTTTGCAGCTGCCCGTATGAAAGGCCTGGAGCATAATGACCCCATTATAGATACAACTGGTAAAACAGCTACGAACAATGCAGGTGGTGTGGTAGGCGGTATCACTAACGGGAATCAACTCGTATTCCGTGTAGCCGTAAAGCCTACCAGCAGTACGCCCAAAGAGCAAAACACATTGAACATAAAAAGTGGTGAAGTAGAGACTTTCAGTGTGAAAGGCCGTCATGACCTTTGCATTGCGCTGCGTGTACCTGTAGTGCTGGAAGCTGTGACAGCAATGGTGCTGGCAGATTTTATGCTACTGGAACAGCGGGTAGGAAGAGTTTGGAAATAAGTGTCACTCAAAATAATATTCCCGGTAAACTTTTTTGCCCAGCCAATCCAGCCGATGGCAGTTTAAATAGTCGTTGGTATCCAACAATTGGTTAACAAAGTAAAGCAGTTCATTGACCTTGTTTGTGTTGGTGATCCGTATCCTTGTTTCAAAATTGCTTTCAAAGCCGTTCCTTGTAAAGTTAACAGAGCCGAGATAGGCTATTTTGCGATCTATTATGTAAATCTTGGAGTGAACAAACGGGGAACTCTGAGCGCCATAGTTGGTATTGCGGAAGTATTTGAAATGTAAGTTTTCCTCGTATTCGTAGCTGTATATCGGCAATTTGTTCGATAGCGTTCTCTTATCCATAAAGTAATAAGCCAAATAGCCTAATATCAGGCTGAACACAAGTTGAGGCCATTGAAAATGAAAATACAGGTTTGCTAAGAACGCAACTGCTGCAACCAGGAAGATCGTAGAAAGGATCCCGTTATGCTGGGCAGACCTTTTGGCACGAGCGGCAGCCTCGTGATCTTTGATTTGTTTTTGGCGTATCAGTTTTCTGAGAATGGAATATTCCTGCTTCTCGTTTAGTGAGCTGAAGGCGAGTTTAACATAGATATTTCGCTTCTTAAGCATGAACAGTTCATCCAGTTTTTGTTCATCGATATAAGGAGAAACGATGATCACTTCGGAGGACGCGTTCATCAGATCGTTACCAAGCTGGGTTCCTGCACCCTGGCCAATATACACTTCCACCGTATCACCATTAATTTTATCTTCAATCCTGTGGTAAAATCTCTTTGATAGTGTTTCCATAAGAAAATAGGGGTTATTTGGGTTATACAATTTAACTAATTTTAAGCAAGTTACGAGTGTATCTTCTTAAAACACGGAGGGGAAGCTGTTTACTTAATCAGCTTCCCCTCTGCATATAATAATAATTTGTTCTATTCTTTTACGATCTCCAGCAGTTCCACTTCAAATATCAGCGTGCTACCCGGTCCGATCTTCGGTCCTGCCTGGCGGTCGCCATAAGCCAGCTCAGACGGGATAAACAGTTTCCATTTGGAACCTACGGGCATCAGCTGCAGGGCTTCGGTCCAGCCGGGAATTACCCCGTTCACGGCAAAGCTGATGGGCTGGCCTCTGTCTACAGAGCTGTCGAATACCGTACCGTCAATCAGGGTGCCGTGGTAATGCGTTTTCACTTTATCTGTCAGCGCGGGTTTAGGCCCGGTGCCTTCTTTGATCACCTGGTATTGCAAACCGCTGGGCAGGGTGGTTACGCCTGGTTTTGCTTTATTGGCGGCCAGGAATTGTTCTCCGGCGGCTTTGTTCTTGGCAATTTTTTCTGATGCTGCTTTCTGCAGGAAGTCTCTTATGCTCATATCACATTGTTCTTTTGATAGTAATAAAGGCTGGTTTTTAAGCACGTCCTGGATGGCTTTCATTAACAGGTTCGCGTTCAGGTTGGTAAGGCCCTGACCTTTGAGGGAGTTGCCGATATCCTGGCCAATAGCATAGCTTACTGAATCAATGCTGGTTTTCAGTGCAGCAGGCTTAGCGGCAGGTTTTGCCTTGGGTTTGGCTTGTGAAAAGCCTTGCAGGCTAGCCAGGCCCAATACTCCCAGGAATAGGATTTTTCTGATCATATGTTCTTGGATTCTATATTGGCCGGCAAGATAGGGAAATTATGCCGTAGCAGCTATAGCGGTAAGTAACATAATGGCAACGAATGCAAAAGAGAGCGTGATCAGGAGAATAGCCTTTTTCATAATGTGGATTTGAGGTGAAGATAGGAGGTTTGAGGGGGAATGTCAATAGTGCGTGATGAGCGGATGCCAACAATCGTTTTTTATTTATAATATTATGGAACGGCCGAAACAGTGGCTCCATTCTAAAATCACTCAGCAATGAGACATAAACCGGGCTTTTCAAGGAGGGCTTTCCTGCGGCAGGCAGGTTTGTCTGGTATCGCTTTAACTATTGGCTGTTATTGGCCTTCATTAGGGGAAAGTATTGGTGAGATCATCCATGCAGGTGATGTGAAAGATACGGCCACTGAGCTGATGGCCTGGATCTCCATAGACAGCTCCGGTAAGGTAACTATCTTCAACCACCGCTCAGAAATGGGCCAGGGAACCTGGCAGTCTATTCCACAAATTATTGCTGAAGAACTGGAAGTAAATATGGACCAGGTGACCATCCGGTCTGTGGTAGCCAATCCGCAGAAATACGGTGGGCAACCACCGGATGGGAGTTTCTCCATACGTGGCTGGTATCAGCAATTATTGCGTGTAGGCGCCTTTGCCCGTGAGATGTTGATTGAAGCGGCAGCAAAGCAGTGGAAGGTGGATACCCGCGAATGTTATGCAGAAAACGGGGAAGTAATACACCGGAGTACCGGGAAGCGGCTTAGCTACGGTGCGTTGGTAAAAGACGCCGCGAAGATGAAACCACCCCAGCAGATTAAGCTGAAAGAACGTAAAGATTACAAGATCATTGGCAAGCCGCTACATCGTAATGATGCCATGGCTAAAACCAATGGTGCTGCCGTATTTGGACTTGATAAGAAACTACCCGGTATGCTATACGCGGTAGTGGAACGCAACCCAAGGTTCAGGGGAAAAGTAAAAAGCTTTGATGATTCGGCTGTCAGATCTATTGGCGGTGTAAGGCATGTCTTTAAGGTACAAAGGGCTGTTTTCGGCTTATTATTTGAAGGTGTGGCGGTAGTGGCAGATTCACTATGGATAGCTGCGAAGGCGCGTAAATTGCTGAAAGTGGAATGGGATGATAATGGCTTTGAACACCTGGATTCTGAACAGCTGTATGCCCGGATGAAGGAGGACCTTTACAAGCCGTTACCATCAGATACTTTTGAAACAGCGCTCAGGAATACTGCGCATACTATAGAAGCTGTATATGAAATGCCTTATCAATCGCACAGCTGTATGGAACCGCTGAACTGTGTGGCCGATGTAAAAGAGAACAGCGTGGAGATCTGGGGACCTATACAGGAAGCTAATTGGATCCAGGCAGATCTGAGCGAAAGGTTGAAGATTCCAGCAGAGAACATAACCGTGCATATGACTTTCCTCGGTGGAGGCTTTGGAAGAAAAGCATTCCCGGACTACCCCATGGAAGCAGCGTTGATATCAAAAGAGATCAAAGCGCCGGTGCAGGTAATGTGGACAAGAGAAGATGACATGATCGCCGGGCCTTTTCGTGGGGGCGCATTATACCGCTGCCGGGGAGGGGTTAATGCGCAGAAGAGAATAGCTGCGTTTCAAATTATTTCCGCTGCACAGGGCTTTGGTCAGGGCCAGGATGAAGATGCAATACCACAGCCTGTAACATTGAATACGGGCCAGGTAGCTGGCATGGCGAGTGATTATTATCAATCAATACCCCACTATAGTTTTGGTAACATCTCTACCAAATCTCCCATACCAACCATGTGGTGGCGTGCACCCGGTGCAAATACAGATGCATTTGCCAGTGAAAGTTTTATAGATGAACTGGCACACCTTGCTGCGCAAGACCCGCTTGAATTTAGGAAAAAACATCTTACATCCCAACGTTACCAGGCATTGGTAAACAAGTTGGCGGCTATCAGCAACTGGTCATCAAGAGCCAAAAACGACGGCTGGGGAGTGGCCATCACAGAGTGTTTTGGCAGTATGGTTGGACAGGTAGTGAAAGTATCCCGCCGGGCGGATAAAGGGATCCGGATTGATAAGGTGTTTGCGTTGATAGATTGCGGTTGGTATGTAAATCCTGACATTATTCGGGCGCAGCTGGAAGGGAGTATTATCATGGCGCTGGGGGCAACAGTAAATCATGCTACTCATTTTAAGGATGGTAAAGCAGTGGAGACTAATTTTCATAATTATCCCATGCCGCGGATCAATGAGATCCCTGTGATAGAGGTGCATATTATGGAGAATGATGAGAAGCCTGGTGGGGTAGGGGAGCCGGGATTGCCTGCTTTTGCGCCGGCCTTGTGTAATGCGATTTTTGATTTGACGGGGAAAAGGGTAAGGAAGGTGCCGTTTAGGTTGGCGGAGGTGTGAGGAATATTGACTTTGGTTGTTGATGTCGAAAAAAGCGACAATTTTCGACATTAACTTTATTTCATGTCGAAGCATTCAACATCAAATTTGATTCATGTCGAAAAAAGCATAAAAATTCGACATCAAGATTAGACAGTAATTCCCTATTGGCTAGCATTTCTCCATTTCTTTTTCAAGTTCTCCCTTCCTGATAAAATTTCCTTGTTCTATCTGTATTTCTGCTTTTTAAGTTCCTCGTTATACTGCTCGATAGCAGCCTGCTGCCGCGTTCTAAGCTTGACCTGTAAATAACCCCCTACAGTTCGGCTACCTAATTTTGGTAGAATAAACTTGGCAGAAATTATATCCGATCGATTGGTCTCAAACAACCTTACAAACTGCTTACACGATAATAACTTCTCATTTGCTATTTTGAACCAGATTGGCTTAAACGTCAACATAAGATCATGCTTTTTCAGATGTAATTTATTATAAGTTTATTGCCTGAATAGTTAATCCCTGTTTAACAAATGATAGTCGCTTTTTGATCTGCTTAATATGAACTGAAAAAAAGTCTACTTCCTGTCACGTTTTGCAACACCTGTTTGTCTTACTAGCGAAAGGATTATTAAACTATAAATTTGAAGAAAATGAAAGTCTTTAAAGTAAGCTACACGGTACAAGCAGCATTTGTTCAAAAGAATCAGGAAAACATCCAGGCATTTTTCAAAGATTTACAGAAGATCAACGATCCGGATCTTCGGTATCATGTATACCGGGGCAGCGACGGAAAAACCTTCTACCATTTTTCCGAATACAATAGCGACGCAGCGCAGAAAAGATTATTGGAGCTGTCTTCATTCAGGTTATTCCAACAGCAGCGGGATCAGCACTTGGAAGCTGAACCGGTGATCGAGCAAATTGAGTTTGTAGAAGCTACATATGCTATTTTTTAACTGAGAGGCGGAGTAGATAAATTTAAGAAAAAACCTTTGTTGAATTGTAAGGACTGTATAAGTCATGCGACTAATAGTTCAAAAATCATCAACAACTTGAACTACTAATTACGGAAACTATGATCAGCAAGGTGTTTTCTATTGCAGAGAAGAACTATCGCCAATGGGCGCCTTTATTTTTGCGCTTAGCTATAGGTACGGGATGTATAGTGCATGGTTGGGCAAAATTAAGCAGGGGACCGGCAACTTTTGGGAAATTGCTTCTCCAGATTGGAGTTCCTTTTTCTCATGTTATGGCATGGATAACGTCCCTGACAGAGCTTTTTGGAGGCCTTGCAATACTACTGGGGGCTTTTGTAAGTATAACTGCCATTCCGCTTATCGTCACCATGTTGGTTGCCATGTTTACCATTCAGATCAACTATGGCTTCAGTTCTGTTAAAACAATTGGCCTGACACCTCAGGGGCCGGTATTTGGGCCTCCAGGATATGAGATCAATTTGCTGTATATCGCTGGATTGATCGCTCTTATGATTACCGGGGCAGGCATTTTTTCTATCGATGGCTGGATGGTAAAGAGCATTTATAAAAGGAGTGCTCACTAGGGTTTTATTTTGCCCTTTCGAGTAATTCTTCTCCTATGTCCAACGCTTCTCTTATGATATCCATAATAAGTGCCATGCCATTATCGCTATTGGTAAAAATCACTAAGCCTCTTTTCGATTCAGGTAAAAGGATAATTACTGTTCTTACGCCAGGGTCACTACCGGAATGTGCCAGTGCAAATTCTTTTCCTTTTAGATTATTAAAGACTTCCCAACCGAGTCCAAATTTTGCATTCAGATCTTTTGATTGTATGTGTATCATTTCCTGCCAGATCTTATCGCTTAACCCTTTTTTCATTAAAACGTTTATCCCGAATGTTGTATAATCACTGACAGTCGTCATTAGCCAATCTGCTGCGCTTGTTTCTTTGTTTTTTCTGATTTCGTATGGTTTATTTTCTTTGTTATGGGCTATCGCATATCTGTCTTCTGTTACGCCGCCGTCCCAAAAAAAATGGGTATCTTTCATGCCATCCGGCTTGAAAAGGTATTTGTCTACAATCGCTGCGAGCGGCATTTTGAATTTAACCTCCAATGCATGCCTAAGATATTCTAAACCCTCACCTGAATACTGGGTTTTAGTGCCTGGTTCAAAATCGAAGGTAAGTTTACCGGTTGAATGAAGCCAGCGCCAATTAACAAAACCGGTTTGATGTGAAAGCACATGACGAGTGGTTAAGAGCTTATTTCTCGGATCATTCTTTACATCAGGATCAACCCAATATTTGGATAGTGGTTCATCAAGCAACCAAAGACCCTTGCTTACTAATCGTAATGCGGTCATCTCCACAATAGGTTTGGTAAGCGACGCGACCTGAAAGATAGTATTGATTGGTGCCGGTACTCCCGATTTCAATTCACCAAGGACCTTTGCATTTTTTAGTTCATTGTTTTCGATAGTGCCAATACCTAAAGCCAACACTTTATGCTTTTGCATGAGAGCCGTTAATACCGAGTCGTTGGGTAAATTAACAACGGACTGACCAACTGCCGGAGATATCCCTGGTCCTAATAACAAAAGAAGAAAATGAAATCTTCTCATTTTTTGAATTTTTATCTTGAACTCAATGAAAAGGGTAATGTAATCTCTGAAAGTATCACTTTTTTCTGAATCATGGCAATATGATCAGTCCGTATAACTTTAAGTAATTAAAGATCACCGATAGCTATTTCTTTGCCATAATGCTAATAATGAGCTTTGCACTATGAAAATGCAAAGCACGCTTTTGGAAAAATTTATAGCAACTAAGAAAAAAATTGGTGGCAAAAAATTCCTGGATAGAAGCATCACTACAAGGGAGCTTATTTTCCTGCTGGTGGTAGTCCTTTGCCTTTCACCATTGATCACACCTCCTCTTGCGCTATTACTTGGACTGATAATAGCGCAGTTTATAGGACATCCTTATCTACACCTGAATCATAAAGCTACTCATATCTTATTACAGATCTCTGTAGCAGGCCTGGGATTTGGGATGAATATTAACAGCGCTGTCAAAGCAGGGAAAGAAGGTGTTTTATTTACTGTCATCTCTATTATAGGAACCTTGCTTACAGGCTTGCTATTAGGCAAATTGTTAAAGATTGAGAAGAAAATCTCCTACCTGATTAGTACCGGTACGGCAATATGCGGAGGCAGTGCTATTGCCGCGGTGTCTCCTGTCATTAAGGCCGGGGAAAAGCAGATTTCAGTTGCCCTTGGTACCGTATTTATCCTTAATTCCATAGCGCTGTTTCTTTTCCCTGTTATTGGGCATATCCTGAATTTGTCACAATCACAATTCGGACTATGGTGCGCCATCGCTATACATGATACCAGTTCTGTTGTGGGCGCGGCAAATAAGTATGGGCCACAGGCACTGGAAGTAGCAACTACAGTAAAATTGGCGAGAACTTTATGGATTATACCAGTAGCTTTTTTGTCGACATTGATCTTCAAAAATAGAGGTGGTAAAGTACGTATCCCATACTTCATAGGGCTCTTTGTAGTGGCTATGATCGTAAACACTTATGTTCCTTTTGTACGGCATTATAGTCATTATTTCACTGGCCTTGCTAAAGCAGGCTTAACGCTTACCCTGTTTCTTATTGGTTGTGGATTATCGGGAAAGGTATTGAGAAGTGTGGGTTTAAGACCATTGCTGCAAGGGATGGTGTTATGGATTGCTATTTCGGTGGCGGCATTGTTGATGGTGTTATTGGTAATATAAATTGCCTTTAAAGTCTAAATTACGACAAATGACGGTTTTATGTGTCGTAATTGTCCATTATTACGACATTTATTTGGTATATTCGTCAAATAAATGTCGTAATGTGTCGTAATGAAAAGTAGCCAATTTAACATTAACCAGGAACTGGAAATTATCCGAAAAACGCTTGAGCGGTTCGGGGAGGGAATCTCGCTTGATACAATCAAGGAGGTATCAGGACTCGAGATAGAGACACGCTCCCTGCAAAGACGATTGGACAAACTAAAGGAAGCAGGCATTGTCGCAACTTCCGGTAAAACACGATCAACTCTTTATTATCTGACCCAACCTTCAGCTGAAGAGAATAACGTCGTAAATGAAGAGCGTGTTATTCCTATTCCATTATCACATGGCGGTAAAGAAGTACGAAAGGCTGTTTCAGGCCCCGTTGCTGTTCGCCGGCCGGTTGGATATGATCGGGAATTTCTACTTTCCTACCGTCCCAATAAAGACAGCTATCTAACACCGGATGACAAGCGCAAGCTTGCCGATTTGGGAAAAACCGTAAGGTTGGACCAACCTGCAGGTACCTATGCAAAGGAGATTTTGCAAAGGCTACTTATTGACTTATCCTGGAACTCAAGCCGGTTGGAAGGTAATACTTACAGCTTACTCGACACGCAGCAGCTTATTTCACTGGGCAAGGTAGCCGATGATAAAACGGCAGCGGAAGCACAAATGATCCTCAACCATAAGGATGCTATTGAATTTATGGTGCAGTTAGCTGATGAAATCGGCTTTAACCGCTATACGATCACAAACTTGCATGCGCTGCTTTCAAACGGCCTATTGCCTGATTCGGCTGCTTCAGGCCGGCTACGGGTCTTTGGTGTCGGTATAGGCCATTCCGTTTTCACACCGTTAAGTATACCACAGCGGATAGAGGAAATGTTTGAGATCATGCTTGAAAAAGCCGGGGAAATTCGGGATCCTTTTGAACAGGCATTTTTCATCATGGTGCAATTGCCATATCTCCAGCCTTTTGATGATGTCAATAAACGTGTGTCACGCCTTGCCGCCAATATTCCTTTGAACGCACACAACCTGGCTCCGCTCGCATTCGTGGATGTTCCTGCGGATCTTTATGTTCAGGGAATGCTGGGTGTTTATGAACTCAACCGGATTGAGTTATTGAAAGATGTGTTTCTTTGGGCCTATGAACGGTCGGCGTTTCGGTATGCCGCCTTGCGTCAATCGTTAGGGGAGCCAGATATGTTCCGGCTGAAGTATCGTGAAGATATTCGCGGCATTGTGGGGCAGATTGTGTCTAATGCTATACCGGCGGATGAAGCTGGGAGAATGATTCGCAATAAGGCGGCAACTCTTCCTGGGGTGGATCGGGCGAAGTTTATTGAAATTGTTGATACGGAGCTTTTGTCTTTGCATGAGGGGAACTTTGCCCGTTACCGGATTAGGCCGTCGGAGTTTATGGAATGGAGGAAAGTTTGGGGAAAGGGATAAGTGTTGTACTTTAACGGCACTCTATCCTTCAAATTGAAAAATTCTTACTATAGATTCATTGGATTTTGGATGCGAATGTGCTTAAAGGCCCTGGATATTTGAGCAATTTATCCTTATGATTATTGGAAATGTCCCCTGGAAAAGTAGCTTCGATCAATAGTGTTAAATGGAACTATTGCTACTTCATTTGTGTCAATAGTTACACCTTGCTGATTGGGTTCTGTTTTATTTTCTTCAAGAATAAGCGGCAAAGGCAAACGTGCCCAAAAAATCAGATATGCTCTTGCTATTATAGCGGCTATCCACGCTGCTAAACTTTAAATTGAAACTTCCCTGTGCCTTTAATTTGAAATCCCACTGCTTTGTGACAGTATAGTCGTAAGAACACTGGTTCTCCGTATGGGAGTATTGTTTATCTTGAAGGTTAATACTAAGTGGCGCTAGAAGGTATAGGAATGCAAGTGTGGTCATAATCTCTTTATTACGGCAATATACCGATTATTCTACAGCAAACAGCCGGCCATCACACGTCTGCGGCAGCCGGCTGTTAAATAATCCCAACCTGTTAACTCTCCTCCTCTTTCACCTTCGCATTCCTTCCTACCCGTTCGTTAATGTAACTGCACCCCTTCCCCTATAAAACGCCCTTTTGGCCCGATGAAAGCCCACTGAAACCCCGGTGAAACACCACCCCCCTATACTACTCGTAATAATACGATTGGTAAGAGGTGTATAAAACATAAATATCTTATAATCAATATCTTAATTTAAGCAGAAGAAAAAGGGGCAAAAGTTACGCCCTTTGCCCCTTCCTTGAAGAAAATCTACTTTTTTACTTCACTACCGGCAACTCCACCTTCGATGCATGCTCCGCATCATGGTAGATCCTGATCGTCGCCTTCTTGAAATCCTTATCATCGCAATGATAGATATCCGTGAACACCTGCGGATTCCTGTCTACCAACGGGAACCAGCTGCTCTGCACCTGTATCATAATTTTATGCCCCTTCTGGAACGTATGCGCCACATCCGGCAACGTAAATTTCACTTGTGTCGGCTTGTTCGGTTCAAACGGCTCCGGCTTTTCGAGGCTGTTACGGTATTTACCCCGCATCACCTCTCCGCGTACCAGCATCTGGTAACCACCCATCGGGTAAGTAGACGAAGGCACCCTGCGATGCTCGCTCGATGCATTATCCTCATATTTGAAATCATCCGGGAATACATCTATCACCTTTACAATAAAATCCGCATCCGTACCGCTGACACTCACCACCAGGTCTGCCACTACCGGGCCCGCCAGGCTTACATCATGCTGCAGCGCATCGCTTTCAAATACCAGCACATCCGGACGGCGGGCAGCAAAACGCTGGTCGTCTGTCATATAATTGATAGTACGGGTAAAGTGTACGTCTTCTGTATACGGCACCGGTTTGGCGGGATCACTGATATACTCGCTGAAGGAACTACCGGCAGCAGGTTTGGAAAATCCCAGCTTGCCATCCGGCTGCAGGTACACAGGCTGCGGCTGCATATCTGCGGGAGGCCACTGCGGTAATTTTTTCCATTGATTTTCGCCTGTAAAGAAGATAGTCGCTTCCGCGATATCCGGTTGTGCACCCTTCCCTTTCAGGTAATAATTGAAGAAGGGCAGCTCTATATTATCAAAATACCACTCCGCAGTATTGCTGCCAAAACGTACATTACCCAGGTGATCGCCGTTTTTACTGGCCCACTGCCCGTGATACCAGGGGCCCATTACCAGGCGGTTGTTAGCCTGCGGGCTCTGCTTTTCAATCGCCGCATAAGTATGCCAGGCGCCAAAACAATCCTCCGCATCAAACACACCGCCTACCTCTAACATAGCCGGCTGTACGTTCTGCAGGTACGGCCTGACGTTACGGGCCTTCCACCACTCGTCATAATTAGGATGACTGTACAAATCTTTCCAGAAAGCAATGCTGTCGCCCATTAACCTGGCAAAGTTCTTCAAAGCCCCTGTTTCCAGGTAGAATTTATAAGCGTCGCGGGTATAATACGTAAAATCTTTAGGCCCTACGGTAGTTGGTTTAGGCCTCGGCTGACCAAAGCCCGTATAGAATGAAAAGCCATCAAACACAAAGAAAGCCCCGTTATGGTGAAAATCATCGCCCTGGAACCAATCTGTTACAGGCGCCTGCGGACTCACCGCTTTGAGTGCCGGGTGACCACTCAGCGCCGCCATCGTACTATAAAAACCAGGGTAGGAGATCCCCGTTACACCCACCTTGCCATTGTTGTTCTGCAGATTTTTCACCAGCCAGTCTATGGTATCATAGGTATCACTGGCCTCATCAATATCGTTTTTGCCCTTTTTATTGGGATTATAAGGCCGTACATCCACAAAGGTACCCTCACTCATCCAACGGCCTCTAACATCTGTTACCACGAGGATATAGCCCTCTTTCATGTAATGCATCCATTCGGTACGCCAGAAAGGGCGATATTCCTTCTCCCCATACGGCGCGCAGCTGTACGGTGTGCGGGACATCAGTATCGGATGCTTTTCCGCATTATCCTTCGGCAGATACACGGAAGCAAATAAGCGGATCCCGTCCCTCATCGGGATATAAACCTCTTTCTTTGTATAGTGCTCATACATCCAGAGAGAGTCTTCATTAACGGCTTTTGCCAAAGCCGGGAATACAAGCAGGACAGCTAATACCAGCCACAGGTGTTTTCTCATAAGTCGATTTTGGTTTAGATCAAGCGATAAATTTACTAATTTCGGCGTATGCACATAGAACAATTCCGTGAGTATTGCCTTTCTTTAAAAGGAGTGACAGAAGAATTCCCTTTTGGAGAAGAAACCCTGGTATATAAGGTAATGGGCAAAATGTTCGCCCTGACCAGCATCACCGCCTTTGAAAGCATTAACCTGAAATGCGACCCGGAAATTGCAATCGAATTACGGGAACGTTACGATGGCGTCACCCCCGGCTATCATATGAATAAAAAACACTGGAACACCGTAGACATGCACGCCGGTATCTCCGATAAACTGATCTATTCCTGGATCAAAGATTCTTACCAACTGGTAGTGTCCAGTCTCCCAAAAAAGGTGAAAGAAGAGCTGCTAAAAATTTAGCAAAACTAAATTGTCTAATTCACATTTAATATCCTTAAATTTGGCTGTAACGTTATGAACTAGCCAAATGAAAGAAGGCCTTTCCCAACAGGAAGTATCTTGGCTGCAACAATTGCAACAAAATAGTGAACAGGCATTGGCAATGCTCATGAGGCATTATTATGCCGACCTCTTTAATTATGCTGCAAGGTTTGCCCGGGATGAATCCGTGATCAAGGATTGCATTCAGGAAGTATTTATAAGCCTCTGGCAAAGAAGAGAAACCGCAGGCACTATTCTCTCACTGCGGTACTATCTCCTGCGGGCGGTTAAAAATAAAGTGCTCAAAGCCCTCTATTATAATGACCGCAAAACTGGCTTAGACTATTTCAGGGGTGACTATGACTTTTTCCATGAATTCTCTATTGAACGCATCATCATCGAAAAACAGATCTCCGAAGAAAACGCCGAGAAGCTAAAACGTACCCTCGAGCAGCTTACCAAAAGGCAGAAAGAAGTGATCTACCTTAAATTTTACCAGCACCTGGACCACGGACAGATCGCCGAACTGATGAGTGTCAGCCGCCAGTCCGTTTATAACCTCCTCCATGAAACCATCCAGAAGCTCAGAAGTCTCTGGCACACAGCGTTTATTACCCGCTGACAGCTTCCCCAAAAAAATATTTTTAAATTTTCCAGTAGAATCTGATTAAACGCGGAACTTATATATGTAACAAGGCGCTATGAAAGATTTCCGGTTGTTCGATATTACCGACTTTGTGCTTGACGAGGATTTCATACGCTGGGTGCATGAGAAAAAAGAAGAGGACGAGACCTTCTGGAATAACTGGCTCCGCCAGCATCCAGGTAAACATCTCGTTATAGCAGAAGCCCGGCGAATCCTGGAGTCGCTTAAAACAGCGGAATCTCCCATTCCGGATCATGTGGTAACATATGAAGTGGACAGGCTGATGCAAACCATCCGGGACCAGCACGAACCTACGCGGCTCACCGCCCGCCGCCGCCATATATGGCGGTATGCAGCGGCCGCCGCCATAGCAATAATATTAACTGTAGCAGGTGTGAAATATATTCCCTTTAGCGGGAAACCCAGTACATTCAAAGTTTCTTATGCCTCGCTGACGGCCGAGAGACGCCTGATCGAAAAAGTGAACACATCCAACACACCCGTTCACCTTTCACTGCCGGATGGCAGCAGTATCGAGCTCGCGCCGCAAAGCCGCATCAGCTACGCTAAAAACTTTGACAGCGCCGGTACCAGGGACATTTACCTGTCCGGCGAGGCCTTTTTCGACGTAGCCAGGATGCCTAACCGCCCCTTCCGGGTCTTTGCGAACAATATCGTTACAAAGGTATTAGGCACCAGCTTCAGCATCCGCTCTTTTGAAGCCGATACCACCATACAGGTGATCGTCAGAACAGGTAAGGTCAGCGTATTTACCTATAATGAAAACCCGGGTAAAACTGCCGCTGACGCCGTAAGCAGCCCTGACGAAGTAATATTGGCGCCTAACCAGCGCCTGGTGTATGAAAAGGCCGCACAGAAATTCCAGAAAGTGCTGCTCGAAAATCCGGTGATGACCCTGTCTGCCGAAGCAGACCGTAACATGGTATACGATGAAGCGCCCATTGATAAGGTGTTCGACGCGATCGCAAAGGCCTACGACATTACCATCGTATACGACACCGAATTACTACAGCATTGTACCGTAACGGCAGACCTCCGGCATGAGCCCTTCTACCGTAAACTGGACCTGGTATGCAGAGCAATAGGCGCTAGTTACGAAGTAATTGACGGCCAGGTAGTGATCCAGGCCGGTGGCTGCGATTGAGAGGCAATAGTCAAACTCGTTAAACTATTAAACTCGTAAACAATTTATTATGCATAGCACATTGACATAATCACCCTTACCAGCTTAAAAAAAAGAACCGGTATTGCTGCGAACAACACCGGCTCTATAAAATTGCCCCTGGCGACTAACCAGCGGGGCAAACCGTCTGTTAAAACTGATTGCTTTAATCAAACATTCCAAAGTTATGAAAAAAAGGAGACCCACTAACTTGTTATTCTACCGGGTTATGAGACTAGGGCTACTTCCATTGATACTGATAAATTGCCTTACAGGAATTATCTACGCCAAGCCTACCAGCGGCCAGGAGGTGCTGGACAGGAAAATTAATCTCGTTGCAGATCAGAAACCGGTAAAATCCGTACTGGGAGAGATCAGCAAGCTGGCGGACATCAAGTTCGTATACAGCGTACAAAAGATCCCTGCCAATAAAAAGGTGTCGCTAACCGCACACGATCAGCGCCTGGGCGCCGTGCTGGATGAGCTGCTGCAACCGCTGGAGATCAATTACCACGTGTCTGGCGACCAGATCGTGCTGACCCAGAAAGCAGAGCGGCAGGGCAACCTGCTACCGCTTCATATAGACGCTGATAAGATGATCCCTGAAGCCTATGTGGTGAAACCGATCACCGGTAAAATCACCGATGAAAGCGGCGCTCCCCTGGGTGGCGTATCCATCCAGATAAAAGGCACCAACAGGGGCACCGCCAGCGATGCGAACGGTAGCTTCTCCATCAGCGCTGATCCCGGCGAAACGCTGGAGTTCACCATGATAGGATATAAAACACATTCTATAAAAGTAGGATCGGAAACCTCCCTGAGCATAAGGATGGAACCCGATGTAGCACTGCTGGAACAGGTAGTGGTTGTGGGTTATGGTACACAAAAGAGAAGCACCCTCACCGGCGCTATCGCTTCCGTTAATTCCAAAACCATTGCAGAACTGCCGGTGGCCAGTGTAGAACAGGCCCTGCAGGGCAGGGTATCCGGCCTTACCGTTACTAATAACGGTTCTCCCGGTACATCCGCCCTGGTAAGGATCAGGGGTATCAGCTCCATCAGCTTTGCTTCAGATCCGCTGTATGTGATAGATGGTTTTCCTACCGGTAACCTCAGCAATTTCGATACCCGCGATATTGAAGCGGTAGAAGTATTGAAAGATGCCAGCGCTGCCGCTATCTATGGTTCCCGCGCTACCAACGGTGTCATCATCATCTCCACCAAAAAAGGTAAAAGGGATGGCAATCTGAAAGTGTTCCTCGATTCTTATGTAGGTACACAAAGCCCCTGGAAGAAAATAGACCTGTTGAATACAGATCAGTACCTGAAATATGAAAGGGCCCTCAACGGTGCGGCAAATATCGCCCTGCCGCCCCGCCTCGAATCGGCTAATTTCAACCAGCCTATTTACCAGGGCGCCAATCAAACTTTTGCGCAAACGAATACTGACTGGCAGGATGCTTATTTCAAAAGTGGTATGATCACCCAGCATAACCTCGCTGTAAGCGGCGGTAATGAAAAGTCAAGGTTCTATTCTTCCGCCGGCTACTTTAAACAGGATGGTATTGCAGAAGGAGTGAACTACGAAAGAGGTAATTTCCGTATCAACTCCGATCATAATATCAGCAAGCTGTTCACCTTTGGCCAGAGCCTGTACTTTTCCTACTCCAACCAGCGTTACGATAATACCTCCGGCAACCGTACCCGCCTGGTGAACGTAGTGCGCAGCATGCCTTACCTGCCTGTATATGATCCTACCACAATAGGCGGCTTCCGTGGTGCGGAGAACAGCTTTGACGGTGCTGATCCTACCAACCCGATCGAAGATGCCATACTGCTTGGCGATGCGCATAACAAGACATTCAAATTGTTTGGTACCACTTACCTGGAAGTAAACTTTACTCCCTGGTTGAAATTCCGCTCTACTTTCGGCGTGGATTATGCAAACCTTTACCAGCATCAGTTCCAACCCATATATGACGATAAGGGAAGGAACTCCGCCGTAGCCAAGATCACAGATCTGCGGAATAATACCACTACCAAACTGTATACGCAACAGCTTACTTTCGATAAGACATTCGGTAAGCACCACCTAAACGCGGTCGCTGTTTTCGAAACACAGGGCCAGAAATATTACCAGGAGAACGCTGCCGGTACCCAGAATTCTAATGATATAGAAACATTCGATGGCGCCGGTAACGTGAGCTTCAAGTCTATTAAAGCAGAGAATTTCCTGGTATCCTATATCGGCCGCCTGAACTATGAATTTGCAGAAAAATATCTGTTGAGTGCTGCGATCCGGCGTGATGGATTATCCATATGGGCTCCTGGTAAAAAGTATGCTTCTTTCCCTTCTGCTTCTGTAGGCTGGAAAATAGACCGTGAGCCCTTCATGAAAGGAATACCCGCTATTTCCGAACTAAAGCTGAGGGCAGGATATGGAGAAACTGGTCTGGACGCTGTAAATGCTTTCTATGGAGTAACCACCGGAGGCGTTTATTATCCCTGGCAGGTGGCCGTATACGCTGGCGGCGCTACCTACCCCTTCTCGAACAGCAACACAACCGGCAACGGATCTTATTACAACACACTCGCCAACCCAAACCTGGAATGGGAGAAGACCAAGCAAATAAACGTAGGTCTGGACCTGGGCTTGCTGGATAACAGGATCACTTTGACCGCAGAATATTTCAGGAGAAAAACCGATAATCTGATCCTGAAAGTACCTACACCCGGCTCTTTCGGCTTTAATGGGGTAGGCTCTTATCAGAATGCTGCTTCTATGGAGAATAAAGGCTTCGAATTCCAGGCAGGGTACAATAAAACAAAAGGCGACTTTACCTGGAATGTTACCGGTAACATGGCTTTCATCCGCAATAAGGTATTAAAGATGAATACGCCCAATGCCACCATCGATGACGGCGCCGATCAGGATTTTGGTGCCGGAGCTATTACACGTACTGCCGCTGGTCATCCTATCCAATCTTATTATGGGTACATCGTAGAAGGCATCTTCCAGACGGATGAGGAAGTGCAGAAAAGCCCGGTACAAAACCCCGGCACTGATCCTGCAAAAAGCACGGCCAAAGGCGATCTGAAATTCAAAGACATTAACGGCGATGGTAAGATCACAGATGCAGACCGTACCTACCTGGGCAGCTACATACCCGATTTTACCTATGCGCTGAACCTGGGCGCCAACTATAAGAATTTTGACCTCTCCGTGTTCTTCCAGGGTGTACAAGGCAACAAGATCTTTAACGCCGCCAGGGTGATCACCGAAGGCATGGCCCGCCTGTTCAACTCAGGTACCGCTGTGATGGATGCATGGACGCCCACTAATACCAATACCGATGTTCCCCGTGCTGTGAGCGGCGATCCTAACCAGAATGTGCGCCCTTCCACCCGCTGGATAGAAAACGGTTCTTACCTGCGATTGAAGAATGTAATACTGGGATACAACATTCCCGGCACCCGGCTGAAATCGCTCACAAGAGGTGCTATCAGCAGCTTCAGGGTGTATGTGTCATCTCAGAACCTGGTAACATTTACCGGCTATAAAGGCTGGGACCCCGAGATCGGGTCTAAGAACACCACGCTCACAAACGGGGTGGACTATGGGCAGTATCCCGCTGCAAGGTCCTTCCAGGTTGGGCTCCAGGTTGGTTTTTAATGTTACATGAATTTTTAAAAGTATCAGTATGTCATACTCAAATCTATATAAAGCGTTGGCTGGAGTTGTTTTGGCAGCAGGAACTGTGATCATCGCCTGTAATAAACAACTGGATAAAACAGATCCCAGCCACCCTACGCTGGAAACATATTTTAAGAACAGCTCAGAACTGCTGGGTGGTACCAATGCCATTTACTCGATCTTCCATTCTGCGGCCCTGGTAGGCAGGGAATGGTTCTTCCTGCACGATCTCAGAAGTGACGATGTGAACAGCGGCGGTGGCCAGCTGGAAGTGCCCAGAGCGCAGATGCTCAACGGCGCCACTACCACCGATAATGCTGTGATGAATAATGTGTGGAATGGCCTCTATACTGTGATCCACCGCTCCAATACCGTGATCGATAACGGGCCCAATGTAACAGACAATACCGAGCTGCGCGACCGCTGTGTAGGAGAGGCCAAGTTCTTCCGCGGATGGGCCTATTTTGAACTGGTATCTTTGTGGGGACCTGTACCCGTATATACCACGCAGGTAACTGCGCCCGATAAGTTCCAGCCCAGGAAGGCTGAGGCAGAGGTATATACCCAGATCATCACCGACCTCACAGAGGCGATCACCATGCTGCCGGCCACCACAAAAGATCAGGGGCGTGCTACCAAAGGCGCTGCACAAGCCATGCTGGCCCGGGTACAGATGCAGAAAGGCGACTATGCTGCTGCTAAAACTGCTCTGCAGGCTGTGATCAGCTCAGGTTTATACAGCCTGATGCCTAACTACAGCTATAACTTCGATGAGGAGCATGAGTTTAACACAGAATCTATCTTCGAAGCGGTATTCTTTGATCGTGGTGATAATAACTTCAACTGGGGATATACGGGAGATGATCAACCGAGCGCACAACCGCAAAGCACCGTGCGCAACCAGGAATATTCTCCCATCGCATGGCGTAACCTCATTCCTTCCAACCGTTACCTGAATGAGTTTGAATTTCAAAACGGTACAACCATACCGAAAACAGATCCGCGCTATGCGTTTTCTGTGTATCAAACAGGCGATAAGTATTTCAATAATACCTTGACGCTAACGGATGCCGCCCAGAATGGTAACGCTTCCGTTGTGAATGGGGTTACCAAAAAGGTGAGCTGGCGTAAGTTCATGCTCATCTATAAAGACAACAACACCTTCCATCCCGGTGGTATCAACCAGCGCATCATCCGCTATGCAGATGTGCTGCTGATGATGGCCGAATGCGAAGCAGAACTGGGTAGCGCCGCCTCTGTGGTAACAGGCTACCTTAACCAGATACGCGACAGAGCGGATGTAGCGATGCCGCATTATCCTACCGCCAAATATCCCTGCAACAGTAAAGCAGAACTGATCAAGGCGATCATGCACGAAAGAACAGTAGAACTGGGAGATGAAGAAGTGCGTAACCGCGATATTCTCCGCTGGAGAAAGAAAGGATATTTCACCACCGATCCCCTGCCGTATTTCAGAGCTAACCGCGATGAACTGTTACCTATTCCGCAGGCCGAAATAGATAACAACCCTGACCTGGGCGCGGGCGGTATCAACAAGCAGAATCCGGGTTACTAATAAACATGAGTATTCGCATATTATTGATCATCGCTGTGCTGGCTGCCGCTTGTAAGCAGTCGGCACAGCATGCTCTTTTTACAGAGCTGCCTGCCTCACAATCAGGCATCCGCTTCAGCAACGAGATCCAGGAAGATGATACATCCGCTTCCTTTATCAACGAATTCGGTTACATGGGTGGTGGAGTAGGGATAGGCGATTTTAACAACGACGGACTGAAAGATATTTTCTTCGCAGGTAACCAGGTGAGCTGCCGCCTTTATCTCAACAAAGGGAATCATCAGTTCGATGATATAACAGAGAAAGCGGGTGTGTCTACTCACCAGGTATGGGCCACCGGCATCAGCATCGCAGATGTGAACAACGATGGTTACGATGATATCTTTGTCTGCACCTTTGGTAAAGATCTGCAGCAACGTGCCCACACGCTGTTATTCATCAATCAGCACGACCTTACTTTTAAAGAATCCGCCCATGAATACGGATTGGCAGATACCAGCTACTCTACCCAGGCGGCATTCTTTGATTATGATAGGGATGGCGATCTTGACATGTACCTGCTGAACTACATGCTAAACGGCCCTAACGCCAATACCATCTTCCCGAAAGATCTCAGCGGGCATTCTCCTGCCAATGATAAACTGTACCGTAACGAAGGCACACCTCCCGGCGCTGCTCATCCTGTATTCAAAGATGTAACGCCGGATGCAGGTATCAAAGAAGACGGCTACGGTCTCGGCTTAGTAATCAGCGATCTCAATAACGACGGCTGGCCAGACATCTACGTGGCCAATGATTTTCTTTCCAACGACGAGCTTTGGTTGAACAACCATGACGGCACTTTTTCTAACAGTATTGCCCGGTCTACCCGGCACCAGAGCTATTCCAGCATGGGCGCCGATGTAGCCGACATTAATAACGACGGCCTTCCAGACATTGCTACCCTCGACATGATGCCCGAGCACAATGAGCGTAAAAAACTTATGTACTCATTCATGAACTACGACCGCTACGAAGCGGAACGTGCCATGGGCTACGAACCTTCCTTCATGCGCAACATGCTCCAGCTAAACAACGGCGTTTATCCCAACAGCCAGGTACCCTTCTTCAGCGAGATCGGACAACTGGCAGGCATTTCCGAAACAGACTGGAGCTGGAGCGTGCTCATGGCGGATTTTGATAACGACGGCTGGAAAGACATACACATCACCAACGGCATCGGCCGCGATTTTATCAATGCAGACTTCCTGGACTTTACCAATAACCTGGGTAACATCCGCGATAAACAGGAACAACGCAAACGCATCCGCGAGAAACTCATTTCCCTCAATCATATCAAGCTCAGTAATTACCTGTACCTGAATAACCACGACTATACTTTTACAGATGCTTCCGCTAAGGCAGGCATCAACGAGCCCTCCATGTCTAACGGCGCTGCCTGGGCCGATCTGGATAATGACGGCGATCTTGACCTGGTGGTTAACAACATCAATGATCCTGCTTTTGTCTTCATCAACAATGCACGCCATCACTACCTCGGAATCGACCTGAAAGGCACGAGCACCAATATGCACGGCTTTGGCGCCAAAGTATGGGTGTATCATAACGGTATTGCCTATATGCAGGAGCAAAGCCCTGTACGCGGCTATTGCTCTTCCGTTGATCAACGATTGTTGTTTGGTCTGGGTGATGATCAGCAGGCAGATTCTGTATCCGTAGTATGGCCCGATAACAGCCGTCAGACACTGCAAAGCATTAAAGCAGATACGGTGCTGACCCTTTACGCCAAAAATGCGGTACAACAGGAGCCTGCTCTCCAGCACCATCCGCTGACCATGCTGGATGATGTTACAGACGCCATACAGGCCCTTTACAGGCACGTAGATAATCCCATTAATGATTTCAATACCCAGCGCCTGTTACCGCAGAAATACTCCCAGCAAGGCCCTTATATCGCAACGGGAGATCTGAATGGCGATGGGCGTACAGATTTTTTTGTAGGCGGTGCATTCAATTTCTCCGGGCAGATATTCCTGCAACAGGCCAATGGCACCTTTGCAGGCCATCCGCTTTCTGACAGCACCAAACGTCAGGAAGACACCGATTGTATCCTGCTGGATGCAGATGGCGATAAAGACCTTGATCTGCTCATTACCAGCGGCGATACCCGCTACCCGGAGGGTTCTCCTTACTACAGTCCCCGCCTGTATCTCAATGATGGCAAAGGGCATTTCGCATTACAGCCTGCTGCCATTCCTCCCGGTATCAGCACCATTGCCGCTTGTGTAAGCACTGGAGATTACGACGGCGATGGAGATCCGGATCTGTTCATAGGAGGGAGGGTATCTGCTACTTATCCTCTGCCCCCCGCCAGCTTTATCCTTCGCAACGACAAAGGCATCTTTACAGATGTGACGGCGGCCGTATGCCCGGCATTGCAAAAGGCGGGAATGATCACATCCGCCATCTGGACCGATCTCAATAATGATCATCAGCCAGACCTGGTGATCGCCGGTGACTGGATGCCGGTACGCTTCTTTAAGAACGATCACGGTCACCTGGAAGAGTTCAACACCGGCCTTTCCCGGATAAACGGCATGTGGCGCAGCCTCGCCGCGGCAGATATAGATCACGACGGCGATACTGACCTCATAGCCGGTAACTACGGCCTGAATTGCGTATACCATGTAGATTCCACCCATCCCATGCAGCTCTTTGCTGCAGACCTGGATGGCAACGGCAGTATAGATCCCATTCCTTTCTACTATATCATGGGGGATGATGGCCAACGGCATGCTTACCCGGCCATTAACCGTGGCCAGTTATCAGAACAGGTACCGGGTGTTAAAAAGAAATTTCTCTATCACCGTGACTATGCCCACGCCACTTTTGCGGACCTCTTCAAAGGAAAGGAAGATGGCCTGCTTAAATTAAGTTGCGATGAAACCCGCAGCTGTTTCCTTGAGAACCTGGGCAATGGTCAGTTCAGGAAACATCCCTTACCCAATGAAGCGCAATTTGGCCCTGTAAATGCCATTACCTGTGCCGATATTGATAACGACGGCTATACGGATCTGCTGCTGGCCGGTAATGAATACCAGACCGATGTGATGACCGGGCGTTACGACGCCCTCTATGGCTGTTTGCTGAAAGGAGGTAAAGGAAAGACATTCAAAGCGGTGCCGCTGGCAGAAAGCGGGTTTATACTGAACGGTGATGTGAAAGACCTGGCGATGATAAACGCTGCTGCAGGCCAGAGAATAGTGCTGGCGGCGGTTAACAACGACTCTCTCAGAGTTTTCCGGATAAGATTATAAAAAGACAGATCCCAAATTCCAAAGCAGAAAAGGTGATTACCTTCAGTTTGGAATTTGGGATATGTTATTTGGAATTCTATTTTTTATTGATAGCCAGTATCACCCTGGAATATCTTGCATAGCTGATCTCCACCTCATTACCTGCCCGGTAGTCGTTCAGCGCGCCGCGGGTCCAGTAAAACAGGCGTTTCCGTTTTGTATCCGGGATCTGCACCATGAAATTGGTCTGGGTGTCGTTATTCTCATGATATACGGCTTCCAGCGGGGCATTGATCAGGCCCTTCTGCAGCTTTATCAGGTCTTTGCGGATCGTGAAATAACGTACTTCCGTTACCTTGATCAGCGCAAATATCAGCGCTATAACAAAAGACAGCAGCCATATCCAGAACCAGCCGTTCTTATAGGAGAACATGGATTGCTCTGTTTCTTCTGCCGTGCTGTTCCTCATGAAGATCTGTGGTACCACTACTGCTAATACCACCAGGAAAAGGCCGATAAATAAGAACTTGATGACTTGTTTTTTATTCTTTTTGAGAGCATCCTGTAACAGAAAGTGCTCTTCCGTAGTCATAAAAGAGAAATCTTGCATAAGAAAGTAAGGGTTTTCTTATAGCTAATATATATATAAATAAGTAATTATTTTGATTTAATATATAATATTTTATTTTTTTCAGTATATTCCGCTTACTCGAAAAGACCATTTGTTCCGGGTGTCTTAATGTCCTTTCCCTTGATCAGCATGGCTTTTTCTACGGAAGAGTGGAACATTTCCAGGTACTGCCTGCGCCGGTCGTCTGTACGGTAGCGCTCAAAATCGTTCATGGAGCGGAAAGAGAGGATGTGAATCTCGTCTGGCACTTCTGTCTCATCTGCCTTTTTATCCGTTTTCAGGCGTAATTCCAGCATACCGTTGAAAGCGGGAAGCAGCGGAAGCACTTTTTTTTCATATTCTTGGAAGGTCTCGTATTGGCCAGGTTTTACATATACCAGTAAGGTAAAGTATATTTTCTCGGTACTCATAACATGGATTAAAACGATAAATTATCCTTTTATAAATATACCCAAAATAAACGTGCCATCATGGAAGCTCCATGATGGCACGTTGTTATAGAGATGTTAATGACTAGCGGGCTGTTTAAGCTTCTGCTTCCACATAAGCGCTCACCGGTTCGCAGGTGCAGATCAGGTTCCTGTCGCCATGCGTGTTGTTTACGCGGCTTACAGAAGGCCAGAATTTGTTCTGCTTCACATACTCCAGCGGATAAGCTGCCTGCTGGCGGCTATACGCAAAAGCCCATTTATCGGCAGTGATCACAAACTGTGTATGCGGTGCATTTTTCAGCACGTTCTGCTGTTTGTCTGCCTTGCCTTCTTCTACTGCTCTGATCTCTTCACGGATGGCCAGCAGGGCGTCGCAGAAGCGATCCAGTTCTGCTTTGTCTTCACTTTCGGTAGGCTCGATCATGATAGTGCCTGGTACCGGGAAGCTCATGGTAGGAGCGTGGAAGCCGTAGTCCATCAGGCGTTTAGCCACGTCTTCGGCTTCAATACCGCCGCTGGCCTTGAAGGGGCGCAGGTCTACAATGAACTCGTGTGCGCAGGTGCCATTCACACCGGTGTACAATATATCATAAGCTTTTTCCAGTCTTGCCTTCATGTAGTTGGCATTCAGGATCGCATATTCAGAAGCCTGTTTAACGCCGTTGGCGCCCAGCAAGCGGATATAGGCATACGAGATCAGCAGGATGCTGGCAGAACCATAGGGCGCGGCAGAAACAGCCTGCGCTTTCTCTTCTCCGTTCAGGGATACGTGCCCGGGCAGGAAAGGAGCCAGGTGTTTTGCTACGCAGATGGGGCCCATTCCGGGACCGCCGCCACCGTGCGGAATAGCAAAGGTCTTATGCAGGTTCAGGTGGCACACATCCGCGCCGATCAGGCCCGGAGCGGTTAAGCCTACCTGTGCATTCATATTGGCGCCGTCCATGTATACCTGTCCGCCGTATTCGTGTATGGTGCTGCAGATCTCTTTCACGCTCTCTTCGTATACACCGTAAGTGGAAGGATAAGTGATCATGATACCGGCCAGGTCTTTTGCATGGGCTTCGGCTTTCGCTTTCAGATCGGCTACGTCGATATAACCGTTCTCCAGCGCTTTCACTACTACCACCTTAAAGCCGGCCATTACTGCAGATGCAGGGTTGGTACCGTGGGCGGAGATAGGGATGAGCATTACATTACGATGTCCTTCGCCACGGCTTTCGTGAAACGCTTTGATCACCAGCAGACCGGCGTATTCGCCTTGTGCACCGCTGTTAGGTTGCAGGCTGCAGGCATCAAACCCGGTGATCTGGCTGAGGTATTCGCTCAGCTCATCGGTGATCTGTTTATATCCGCCAGTTTGTGAGGCAGGAGCAAAAGGATGGATCTTGCTCCAGTGCGCCCAGCTCAGGGGAATCATTTCGGTAGCTGCATTCAGTTTCATGGTGCAGGAACCGAGGGAGATCATGGAAGTGTTCAGCGAGAGATCTTTATTCTCCAGCATCTTGATATAACGCATCATCTCTGTTTCGCTGTGGTGGGTGTTGAACACCGGGTGCAGCAGGTAAGGAGAAGTACGTTCCAGCGAAGCGGGAATGTTGCCTTTCGGCTCAAAACCATTTGTCAGCTGGCCTGCGTCAAAGATCTGCAGTATATCGTTCACGTCCTGTATGGTAGTGGTTTCGTCCAGTGCGATACCGATACGGTCATCACCAAAATAGCGGAAGTTGATACCTGCTGCTTCAGCTTTGGTTTTGATATCAGCTGCGTTAACAGCGCTTACTACCAGGGTATCAAAGAACTGATCCGCTTTCAGCGTTAAGCCTTTCGCTTTCAGCTTTGCTGCCAGTGCGCCGGCCAGCAGGCTGATACGGGTGGCAATCTGCTGCAGGCCTTTAGGACCATGGAACACCGCATACATGGCCGCCATATTGGCCAGCAATGCCTGTGCGGTACAGATATTGGAAGTGGCTTTTTCGCGTTTGATGTGCTGCTCGCGTGTTTGCAGGGCCATGCGCAGTGCGCGGTTACCCTGTGCATCGATGCTGACGCCGATGATACGGCCGGGGATGGCGCGTTTGAAATCATCTTTCACCGCAAAGAAAGCAGCGTGCGGACCGCCAAAGCCCAGGGGAACGCCAAAACGCTGGGCAGAACCCAAAGCGGCATCGGCGCCCAGCTCACCCGGAGGGGTCAGCAGGGTCAGGGCCAGCAGGTCGGTAGCCATAGCTACATAAGCGCCGGCGGCATGTACCTTTTCAATGAAAGCGCGGTAGTCTTCTACTGCGCCCAGGTCGTTAGGGTACTGCAGCAATGCGCCAAAATAGGCGGCATCCGGCTGCGCAGTATGGTAATCACCAACAACTACCTCGATGTTCAGCGGGGTAGCACGGGTAAAGATCACGTCTTTGGTTTGCGGGAACACGTTGTTGTCTACAAAGAACTTAGGACGGACGATGTGATCGTGGTCGCGGTTCAGTGCATTGAAGAACATGGTCATGGCTTCTGCTGCTGCCGTAGCTTCATCCAGCAGGGAAGCGTTGGCGATCGGCAGACCGGTAAGATCGGATACCATGGTCTGGAAGTTCAGCAGGCTCTCCAGGCGTCCCTGGGAGATCTCAGCCTGGTAGGGCGTATACTGGGTATACCATCCCGGATTCTCAAAAATGTTACGTAAAATCACGCTGGGTGTGATCGTATCGTAATACCCCTGCCCAATACAGTTGCGAAATACCTTGTTCTTCAGCGATATTTCCTTCAGGTGGCGCAGGTAATCACTCTCGCTCATGGCAGCTGGTATCGCCAGCGGGCGCTGCATACGGATGCTGCCGGGTACGGTTTTGCTCACTAACACGTCCAGAGAAGATTCGCCGATAGTATCCAGCATCTGGTTGGTTTCTGATTCGTTCGGCCCGATGTGCCGGGAAACGAATTCATTTTGTTGAATATCAAAAAGATTCATGATAT